>JAESFW010000027.1_pt1 | contig 246757 bp, 248 predicted proteins | sample 9269481 | NCBI WGS metagenome assembly JAESFW01 (sample SAMN14515350, study PRJNA621654) | algae metagenome | isolation source: Lyngbya sp. HA4199-MV5 and co-occurring heterotrophs from soil with... | place: USA: Ahupuaa O Kahana State Park, Hawaii | collected 2009-07-21 | reverse complement strand
TGGATAGCGTCGGTTTTGCGGAAGAGCGCCTGAACCGCATTGCGGACGGCTTCGCACCGGTCGCGAAGCATTTCGATCTCGACGTCGCCGCGATCCCGATTTCGGCACGGCTCGGCGACAATGTCGTCACGGCCGGCTCGTCGATGCCCTGGTACGACGGCCCCAGCCTGCTGGAGCATCTCGAGCGCATCGAGATATCCCGCGAGCGGGACCTCTCGGGCCTGCGCCTGCCGATCCAGGGGGTCTTGCGCACATCGGAAGGCGAACGGCTCTACACCGGCAGCATCGCGGCGGGAACGCTCGCGGCAGGCGATGCGATCAGGGTGGCACCGAGCGGCAGGGCGGCCACCGTCCAGCGGTTGTTCGGCGTCGGAGGTCCGATCGAGCGCGCTCACGCCGGCATGGCCGTGGCCCTGACGCTGGCTCCGGAAACCGATATCGGGCGCGGCGACCTGCTGCATGCGGCGACGGACACACCTGCTCTCGCCAACCAGTTCTCGGCGCATGTCGTCTGGTTCGGCGGGCGCCCGCTGCTCGCCGGCCGCGACTACGAGATGCGCCTCGGCGCCTTTACGAGCCCGGTCACCGTTACCGCGATCCGCGGCCGGCTCGACATCGTCAGCGGCCTGCGCGTGGCAGCGGATGAGATCGAGCGTGACGAGATCGCGATCTGCCATCTGGCGACCCCGGGCACGATCGCCTTCGACAACTTCGCGAAATGCCCGGCAACGGGCGGCTTCCTGCTGATCGACAGGGCGAGCGGCGACACAGTCGCGGCCGGGATGATCCGCAACGCCCTCGACCGCGGGAGCAACCTGCACGCGCAGGGCCTGACGGTCGACCGGCAGGCGCGCGAAGGCCTGCTCGGGCAGAAGGGTGCAGTGGTCTGGTTCACAGGTCTGTCCGGCTCGGGCAAGTCGACGATCGCCGACGCGCTCGAGCGCAAGCTGCACGCGCAGCGCAAGCTGACGATGCTGCTCGACGGCGACAATGTTCGCCTCGGGCTCAACCGCGACCTTGGCTTCACCGAGGCCGATCGGGTCGAGAACCTGCGCCGCGCCGCCGAGGTCGCGCGGCTGATGGTCGATGCCGGGCTGATCGTCCTGTGCAGCTTCATCTCGCCCTTTGCCGCCGACCGGGCCATGGTGCGCGAGCGACTCGCCGGTACTCCCTTCCTGGAGATCTTCGTCGATGCGCCGATCGAGGTCTGCGAGCAGCGCGATCCCAAGGGCCTCTATGCGAAAGCCCGTCGCGGCGAGATCCGGAACTTCACCGGCATCGATTCGACCTACGAAATACCGGCCGATCCCGACCTTCACCTTGACAGCAGCGGCGACGGGGCCGACGAACTCGCCGGCCGCGTCATGCGGCTTCTGGCGGAACTGGGGATCGCCACCTGATGCCCGTTCCCGAACGGTCCGCGCGCCGGAGTGACACGTCGATGAACAACGCGCATATGCCGGCACCGCCGCTGTTGCCGCCGCCGATTGCACCGGGATCCATCCTGTCGCTCGACGAGCTGCGCGGCCCTGACCGCTATCGTACAGAATGCATTTCCCGCGCTGCGACGCAGGCGCTTTACCTCGGCGACCACACCGTGCTGTCGCGTATCCTGGGACGCTACAAGGCCTATCTCGATACCCGGGACCGGGGCTTCGCCGCGCATGTCATGCTCGACGGCTATTGGGAGATCTGGCTGACGCAGTTCATCGCCCGTCTGATCGCGCCGGGGATGCATGTGGCCGATGTCGGAGCCAATTTCGGCTATTATTCGCTGCTGATGGCCGATCTGATCGGACCGAGCGGCCGCTTGCTCGCGGTCGAGCCCAATCCCCCCGTCGTCGAGATGCTGCAGCGAACGCTCGATCTCAACGGGTTCACGAGCCGCACCACGGTGGTGGCCGCCGCCGCCGGTTCCGGCGAAGGCGAAGGGCGCCTGCTGGTCCCGCCTGGAGAGCCCAAGAACGCGACCCTGGTCGGTGGCGGCGCGGGCGGCGACGAAGCCTCGCGCGTATCCGTTCCGATCCATAGCCTCGACGCGCTCCTCGCCGACTTCCCTCGCGTCGATTTCCTCAAGATCGATGCGGAAGGCGCGGAAGAGGATATCGTGCTCGGCCTGAGCGAGACCATTTCCCGCTGGCGACCGCGCATCATCCTGGAATTCAACCCCGGCCGCTGCCGCCATCCCGGCGAATTGCTCGCACTGCTGCGCGCGTCCTATCCCGCTCTGCAGTGCCTGGGCTTCGATGCGTTGGTGACCCCCGTTTCGGATGCCGATCTGCTCGATCCGACCAATCACGAGGATCGCCTGCTTTATCTCGACGGCGCCGCTTCCGTCTGACGGTGGCCGCCTCGCGATCGGCGTTTCCCATGACCGCCCTTGCGTGCTCGGGAAGCGCCATCAATCATCTGTCTGTGGTTTCTGCCGGCTGTCGAACCGGCCTGCGATCGAAGGTGGGTTCGGACCGTGGCGCTTCTGATCGATTTCCTTCGCCTCTTCGGCCTCGTCGTCGGCGCCGTCGTCGCGGTGATGCTGCTGACCGGCCTCTTTTTCGAGATCATGAATGCGCGGCACCCGGAACGACGCATCCAGAAGGACCGCGTCAACCGCCGCAAATGGCAGGAGCTGCGGCAGGCACCGGTTTCGATCCTGACCCTGTCGGCCTGCTTCGCCTTCGGCCTCTTCGCACAGCGCCAGGGCTGGACGCTCAGGCCGCTCGAACTCGGCTGGTGGTCCGGGCCTTTGACGCTTCTGGTATCGGTCGTCCTCTACGATGCCTGGTTCTACTGGGTGCACAGACTGCTTCACAGCCCGGCTTTCTACCGCTTCCACGCACTGCATCATAAGAGCGTGGCGCCGACCGTGTGGAGCAATCATCACGAGAGCTTCGTCGAGGCGCTGCTGAACCAGGCCTATTACGCCATCATCGTCTTCGTCCTGCCGATACCGTGGCAGATGCTGGTGCTGCAGAAATTCTACGACCAGATCAGCGGCATGCTGGGTCATGCCGGCTTCGAGCATTTCGCGTCACCGGCCGGGCGAACCCCCTGGCCGCTGGCCAGCACCGTCTTCCACGACCAGCATCACGGCCATTTCAGGTTCAACTACGGCCACACCTTCTCGCTCTGGGACCGCTGGATGGGCACGCTGCACCCGCGCTACGACAACACGCTCAAGAGCTTCGAGACGTCCGAGCAGGTCAGCACCGATACCGCATCGAACGAGCGCAGCTAGATCGGCCCTCGTATTCAGCCGGCCGCCTTCTGATAGCGCTGCGCGATGTAGACGACGCCGCCCTCGGAGAGTTCGCGGTAGAGAACCGATCCCTTGGCGCCGGCGAATTCGGTGACGAAGCCGCGCATGAACCGGATCTTCGCCAGACGCGCCCGCTTCCGGGCTTCCGCCGCGTCGAGGGCGGCGATCACGCCCTGCGACAGTTCGCTCTCGCTGCGCAGGACCAGCCCCGGAACCGCCAGCTGCTGCCGCATCTGGTCGAGCGCGGACTTGCCGCGCATGTCGGCGAAGCTGAACCAGCCGCCCGGCGCCAGCACCCGCGCGACCTCGCGGGCGAAGGCCGGCACGTCGCCATAGCAGTGCGAGGATTCGATATTGACCACGATGTCGAACGAACCATCCGCGAAGGGCAGCTTTTCGGCATCGCCGGTCTCGAAGGTCAGAATCCCGGTGTCCGCATTGAGCCTGCGAGCCAGTCGCACGGTCGCCGGTGAATAATCGACCCCTGTCACCGAAGCGGGGCCATGGTAGCGCGCGATGTAGCGGGCTCCTCCGCCCCGCCCTGATCCGACTTCGAGCACCCGCGCGTCCTCGACCGGCAACCCGGCCACCGCCTGCGCGTAGAGCCCGATGAAGGGGCGATCGACCTCGTCAGCCTCCGCAAGAGCAACGCCCTCGCCCGCCGGCAGGAAGCCGTAGTTCATGAAGCGCCAGTCCTCGTCGCGCCAGCCGCGCGAGAGCATCCCATAGAGGCCGCGCCAGAGCCATTTGCGCGTTCGGGGAAAAGCGCCGCGCTCGATCGCCTCCAGCAGGCTGGTGAAGGCCTGGCTTGCCATGGCTGCGTTACGCGCCCGCCTTGGGCACGGGCTTCTCCGACCCCGGAGGCAGGTTGGCGGCCAGCCAGTCGCGACCCTTGCGCATCAGCTCCTGGTCGTCGCTGTTGCGGGGGTCGAAACCGGGAAGGTAGTAGCGGAGCGTGTTGGGCAGGCAGCGCCGCCAATAGCCCGGATAGACCATCGTCACCCAGAAGAAGCGCAGCCAGAAGCGAAGGCCGGTCTTCACCCCATCGGCCTTGGCGTAGATCGGGACATTGCGCAGGAACAGCACGAGGAACGGGAACAGCGTTCCGTTCATGCCCAGGACGCGCACGAAGTAGCGCTTCCAGCTCGACATGCCGGGCGTCGCCGCCTTGAGGACGTCGAGAGCCACCGCCTTGTGCTCGAGCTCCTCGAGCGCGTGCCACATCCACAGGCGCCGATAGGCCGGCGCGGCCTTTTCCAGCAGTTCCGGATGGCGCAGGGTCAGCGTCGACAGCGTCGCCGTCATGTGCTCGATCGCGCAGGTGATCGACAACCGGTGCAGCGGGTTCTTGACGATCTCGAAGCCCTGGCGGATCGGCGCCTCCATCTTCTCGACGTCGTAGCCGAGTTTCATCAGCGCGCGGTTGTACTCCTCGTGCTCGCGGGTGTGATAGGCCTCCTGCACCGAGTAGCCGTTGATCTCGGCCGCGAGTTCCTTGTCCTGCAGCTTGGGGCCGTAATGCTTCAGCGAGCGAATGAAGAAGCGCTCGCCCTCGGGCAGGAAGATCGACAGGCCGTCGATCAGGATCGTTTTGATGATGTCGTCTTCGAGCCAGTGGCGCTGGGCGTTCTCCAGAATGCCGAACCGGATGTCGCGCGGGATGATATCCTCGGCATTGCCCATGTGCTGGCTACCGGCCGCATGCGAAGCGTTTGCCATCAGCGCTCATCCATCCCGCAATCCAAATGCCACGTCGATGCGCCGGCGGATGAACTCACTATCGCCAATGCCCGTTGGCGTCGAGGTCGAGCAGCCCAGAAACCGCAAGCAAATCACCCTTGATGCACCGGCGCTACATCAGGGACCAACGAGATTAGACTTGCTTTAATGTGGTCAGATACTCGGCAAACCGGATCACACTCGGGTAATCCTGCGTCACGCCGGGATAGAGCTCGACCCCGTATTCCTGCTCGACTTCCAGAACGAAATGAACGGCGGCCGCAGAATCCAGCCCGAGACTCGCGAAGGTCGTCGCGGACTCGATGCCGGCCGGGTCGATGTCCAGCATGCCCGCCAGCCGTGACCTGCAGAAGCTCTCGATATCGGTAACGGGCGGCATGATGTCCTGTCGCGTTTGAGCGGTGCCATTGGGCGGTGGCTTGGGCTTGCCGTGCCGATCCCCGCCCCGTCAAGCGGGAGCGGTCGACGGCTCCGTGCCGGAGGCGGCTGACATGGCCGGTTCGAGCGTACCGTCCAGCCAGCGTCGCCGTGTCAGACTCCGCTGAACCTTCCCGCTCGTCGTCTTCGGCAGGGTACCGGTACGGATCAGGACGATCTTGTGCAGGGCGACGTCGTGATTGTTGACGACCGCGGCCTGGATGGCCGAAGCCAGTTCGGCCTCCGACGCCGAATGGCGATGCGTGCGCTCGATCTCCTGCACGACGACGATGCGCTCGATTCCGTCCTCGCCGGCGACGGTGAAGGCAGCGCCATGGTCGCGCCTCAGGGAGGGATGACTGGCGGCCACCGTCTCCTCGATATCCTGCGGGTAATGGTTGACGCCGCGAACGATCATGACGTCCTTGATGCGGCCGACGATATAGAGCTCTCCGTCCGCATCGAGATGGCCGAGATCGCCCGTCCGCAGCCATGTGCCCGTATCCGCCCCGGCCTGCCCCGCGGGCTGCAGGCGTGCACGGAACGTCGCCTCGCTCTCCTCGGGACGCCGCCAATAGCCCCCCGCCGCGCTGGAGGCCTGGATCCAGATCTCGCCGATCTCTCCGGCGGGCAACGGCCTGCCGGTTTCGGGATCCACGACGGCGATCGACAGGCCCTTCATCGCCGAGCCGCAGCTGGCAATCCGGACGGCGTCGTCGGCATCGTCGGGCGGCGCGACGCGCGCGGCCTTGAGCGCGGCGGCACTGACCTCCCGCATGCGAGGCACAACTCCGCGCTTCGCCGCGGTAACCAGCAGCGTCGCCTCGGCGAGGCCATAGGCCGGGCGCATCGCACCGGGCGAGAAGCCATAGGCCGCGAACGTCGCGCTGAAGCGTTCGAGTGTCGCGGCGCGCACCGGCTCGGCACCGTTGAGCGCGATCTTCCAGCCGCTGAGGTCGATGCCCTCCATCTGCTCAGGCCGGAATCGGTCGACACAGAGATCAAAGGCGAAGTTCGGCGCGGCCGCGACCTCGGCGCGATGCTCGTGGATGGCTTTGAGCCAGTTGAGCGGGCGGTGCATGAAGCCAGATGGCGTCATCAGGACACAGGGCGCGCCGATATAGATCGGCTGCAGCAGGTTCATGATGAGACCGAGGTCGTGATAGAGCGGAATCCAGCTCACATGCGCGGAATCGGTGTGGTTCCCGAGGCGGTCGCGCATCATGTCGAGATTGTCGAGCAGGTTGCGGTGGCTGACCATCACGCCCTTGGGCGAGGAGGTCGAGCCCGAAGTGTATTGCAGGAAGGCGAGCCCCGACGGATTCGTCCGGAAGGAGTCGCTCCCGCCGGGATCCGCCGTCAGCGCGACCGGCCAGTGGCGGATGCCGTGCTCGGCCAGGCGCTCGCGCAGGATGCCACGCGGGTCGGGGTCCGACGCCGGACTCAGCGCCAGCCGTGGCGCGCAGTCCGCGATGATCGCGGCGCTGGCATCGTAGTTGGCGTTGCGGCGCGGCGGCATCATCGGCACCGCGACCACGCCGGCCATCAGACAGGCGAAATAGGCGACGACGAATTCGAGGCAGGACGGGAAGATCAGCAAGGCGCGATCGCCGGGCGCGGTCTGCTCCACGAGCTGGCCAGCGAGATCGGCAGCCTGTGCGTAGAGCTCGGCAAAGCTCAGCTGTGGCCGCTCACCCGGGCGGTCGGAATAGACCGTCACGGCTGCGACACGCGGCCGGTGCGAGGCCTGATGCCGCAACACCTCCGCCAGTGATGAAAAATGGTTCATCGGGATCGATCTATAGGCAGGCTTCAGCAACGACAGGATAACGAGGAAGCGGATGCCGCAAGGTTTCCGCTGGCGGTTTGATTAAAGATGATGATCCGTATGAGCGAGGCTTCGATCGGGATCAATCCCGAACGGGCTTCGACCGCCCGCTGCCTGCCGTTGCGAATGATGGTAGGGAACGGGCGCTCGCGGGATCCGAAGCGGTGGAATCGAGGATGAGTGCTTCAGCTGCAACGGCGGCCGTGACGATTCAGACAGATCTGGCACCGCCCGCGGACGGTTATCCCCGTGCGCTCATGCCGATCATGGAAGTGCGCGAGCCGGCCCGCCGTTGGGCCGACGGTTCCGTATCGGTCATCCTGCTGGTGCCGGCGCAGGCGTTTCTCTACGGCCCGTTCCTGCGTCTCGAGAAAGGGCGCTATCGCGTTTCCTTCCGCTGCCGCGTGCGCATGCCCCTGCAGGCCGACCACCCGGTGATGGGCCTCGAGATCATCGCGCAGAACCGGATGCTGAGGGCCTGGCGCGACTACACCGCGGCCGACCTCGGCGGCGAGCAGAGCCTCGCCTTCGACGTGCCGGAAGACCTCAGCATCGAGAGCGGCGCCGATGCGCCTTTCGAGTTCCGCTTCACGCATTTCGGCAACGCCCTGCTGACGATGGTCGAGGTGACGCTGCATCGCAAGGGCGCAGGCGACGAGGCGCACGAAACCGCGCCCGAGCTCCGCGACTGGCGCATGCTGGGGCGACTTCGCACGCTGCCCCTTCCAGGACCGGTACGGATCACGCCCCACTCGGTCACGCGGGCCAAACTCGGCCGAAGCTCCGCCATCCTGCGGCTGCCGGCGGGGACTTTCCGGGCGGAGATCAGCTGCGAGCTCCGAAGCGCCAAGCGGATGTCGGAGGCCGCTCTCGAACTGTCCGTCGCGACGCGCGACGGCACGCCGCTCGGCACCGGGCGCTTCACTGGCGCAGACCTCGCGACTGGCACCGTCTCATGCGAGTTCAGCGTGCCCCGTGACCTGAGCCTCGATGTCGGGGTGCCACGGACCATCGACATCCGGCTGCGCCATTTCCGCAATGCGGACATCGTGCTGCGGGCGCTGGATCTGCGCCGGATATCCGCCGATGCCACTGTCTCGGCCCCGGCAGCGCGGCCTGCGGCAGGCGCATCGGCGAGGAAACGGATCCTCATCTTCGGCAATTGCCAGGGCAATCTGCTCGCCGAGGCGCTGCGCTACCATTCCGGCTTCTCGCGCCATTTCTCGGTCAAGCACCACTACATGGAACTGCCGGCCAATCTGCACGAGCAGGGCAGGCGCGACCTGGAAGAGTGCGATCTCATGCTCGTCCAGGACATCAAGGAATGGGAGCAGTATCCGCTCCGCGCGCATGTCCCCAACGACATGCCGACCTTGCGCTACCCTTGCGTGCGCTTCGCCTCGCCATGGCCCTTCGACGCCTTCAACGGCCCGGACGACAAGCTCGCCCGCAACCGCGACCTGCCGAATTTCGAGTTCACCTATTTCGACGGGCTGCTGGCGCGGCTGCGCAAGGAAATTCCGGATCAGGAGCGCCGCTTCAGGGCCTATGAGTCCCTGCAGGTCGAGCGAATCATCGATTTCAAGCGGCTGCATCGGTTCGAGCAGATGCGTCTCGAAGAGATGGACAAGAAATTCCCCGCCGGCATGGGCGCCTACATCCTCGAAAACTTCAGGTCGCGGCAGACCTTCTACACGACGGCGCATCCGAACGGCCGCATCATGAAGATGATGGTCAAACAGATCTCGAAGGAGCTCGGCCTCTCGCTGAATTTCTGGCTTCCCGGCTCACTGAACTCGTTGAAGCGACTTCAGGTGCCGATCCATCCCAAGGTCGCCGAATCGCTCGGCATCCGCTGGGCCCATGCCGGCCGGAAATACCTCGTTCGCGGCGAATGGGTGACCTGGGAGGAGTACTTTCTGAAATACATCACTTACTACGGCTGAGGTGCCGCCCCGCGCCCCATGTCCGGCTCCTTCCGGCCGGGCCGCTCCTCGCGAGCCAGTTCCGAAGCGTAGCTCGCGAGCAGGCTCACGAAGAGGGTGAAAAAGCCGATCGCCATCAGGATGATGGTGATGTCGCACCAGGTCAGCGCGACGCCGAAGACAGCGAACTCCGGAGCGCCGAAGAAGAAGATCGTCGTGTTCATCAGAATGATGAGCAGCCGCATCTCGGTCGGGCCCCACCCGGCCAGCGAAACGTTGAATTCGCCCGAGACGCACGCCTTCACCAACGCGTAGATCGACAGCGCGTGGTAGCCGGCCAGCGCCAGCAGCGCGACATCCATCCGGACATAGGCCGACAGGCCCATCCCGATGCAGATCAGCAGGTTGCCGATCACGTCGATCGTCTGGTCGAGGAAGTACCCGAATTTCGGCCGCTCGATCTTCCTGAAGCGCGCAAGGCTGCCGTCGAGCGAATCACCGAACCAGTGGAAGACGAGCCCCAGCGAGGCAAGCCAGAGAAAGGCTGGCGAAAAGGCGGTCAGGGCATATCCGAGCAGGGTCACGGCGGCGCCGAAAATGCCGAACGCGGTCAGATGATCGGGCCCGATCGATGCGGGAACTCGCCTGACCAGCCAAGCCAGCGTCTTCCGCTCGACAGCGCCGACGAGACTGTTATTGATGCGTATCAAGATGACAAACGCCCGGTCCTGAAGATCGCGCCAGCTATCGCGGAGAGTGCCGACCGTTGCAAGTATCGCTGTTGGCAGTTCGGAACTTGCTCCACCGGACCAGCGTCAGCCTCCCTCCGCGCATCGCGAGTCCGTGACGATCGATCTCCGCTTCCCCCCAGAGCTTTCAGGACGTTTCTGTGCCGATCGCATATGATGCGACACGACTTTTCTTGGGGCCGCTCTCGCTGACCCCGCGCGGCATCGACCGTGTCGACCTCGCCTATGCGCGCCATTTCTTCCAGCACTCGACAGAAGATTGCTGTGCGATCCTGCCGACGGCCTGGGGCACGCGGGTTTTCCCGCGTGAACGGGCGCTTCGCGGGCTCGCGCGTCTTGAGGAATTATGGGCGGAGAACCGACTGCCCGCCGTCGACCGGACCTGGGCCGCCTTTGCTCCGTCGATCAATGCCGGCCAGTCGTCGTGGCATCTCGCGCCCAATGGCGCACTCGCCCTGACGGGGCGGATGACCTCGCTGCTGCGCGCGACCGGGATCGGCCTCGGCCGCGATGCCGCCAGCACGCTTGGGCGGAACACCGTCTATATCAATGTCGGCCAGATCGGGCTCGCCGTCCCGTTCCTGCTGCGCTGGCTGAAGCGGCGCCCCGACATCCGCCCCCTCTTCATGCTGCACGATGTCATTCCGCTCGAGATGCCGGAATATGTCGCCCCAAGCGCGGTCAAGGCCCATGCGGCGATGGTCGATCAGACGGCGCAATACGCGGCCGGCCTGATCGTCACGACGAAGACCGCTCAGCGCGCAATCGAGGCCGAGTTGCAGAATCGCCGCGTCAGGGAGCTGCCCACACTGGCCTTGCCCCTGCCCGTCCCCTCGATCTTCCGCGAGCCGCCCGACCCGGACCCGGCGCTCGCCGGCATTCCCTATTTCGTCGTCTGCGGCGCCATAGAACTCCGCAAGAACCATCTGCTCCTTCTCGAAGTCTGGAAGCGCCTGCACCGCCGCTTCGGTCCGAGCGCCCCGCATCTCGTCATCGCCGGCTCGAAGGGCTGGCAGGGCGACCTGATTCTCGACCGGCTGAAGCGCAGCGGCCATGTCAGCGGCCACATCCATGTGCTCCAAGGGCTTTCGACGCCTGCGCTCAAGCGCCTGATCAGCGGCGCCCGGGCCTTGCTGATGCCGTCCTTCATCGAAGGATTCGGCTTGCCGATCGTCGAGGCGGCGGCACTTGGGACGCCCGTCATCGCCTCAGACATCGCCGCTCATCGCGAAGTCGGCCATCCTGCGACGATGTTCGTCGATCCGATCGACGGACCTGGCTGGGAGGCCGCCGTGATGGCGTTGCTGAACGCGGGACCGAGTCGGCTGACCGGAACCGACGGCTATGCGAATTTTACCTGGTCTGACTACTTTTCTGCGCTGGGCCCATTCATCCGCGAAATCGAAGCCGCCGGATTGGCCTGAATATTGTATTTTCTGCGCTGGCCCCTTATCAGCGGGCGAGCTTTAGAAGAGCCTTGCTTGGAGTGGACTACCGGCCACTCTCTTGCATGAGATGGGCAGGATTTCAGGGGTCGATGTCGTTTCGGGAGCCGCCGACCTTTGCTGGATCAGCGATCATCGGAGCCGCCGGTATTCTCCCCGGCGCGAATGATCTCGGATCTTTCTGGCAGATGTTGCTGGATGGTCGCAACGTCATCTCGGAGCGGCCGCTCCGGCGCTGGAGCATCGAGCGATTCCTGCGGGCAGGTGATCCCAGTCCCGGCTTTTCATACACCTTCGCCGGCGGCTATCTGAACGACCCGTTCGGCTTCGACCCGACACCGTTCAACATATCGCCGCGCGAAGCGCAGCAGATGGATCCGCAGCAGCGCCTGCTGCTGACGGCAACCTGGCAGGCTTTTGAGGATGCCGGCCTGCCGCCCTCATCGCTCGCCGGGCGCAATGTCGGCGTCTATGTCGGCGCCTCGCTCGCCGATTATCAGAGCGTCGGCGCCTTCGATCCGGCGGTGATCGGCAGCCATTTCATGACGGGCAACGCCCTATCGATCCTGTCGAACCGCATATCCTACGTCTTCGATCTGAAGGGCCCGAGCTTCACCGTCGATGCCGCATGCTCGTCGTCCTTCGTGGCGCTTGTCCAGGCCGTCAACGCGCTGCGCGCAGGCAAGGTCGATCTGGCGGTCGTCGGCGGCGTCAACATGCTGCTTTCGCCGGTGCCGTTCATCGGGTTCTCGCAAGCCCGCATGCTGTCCCCGACCGGGATGTGCAGACCCTTCTCGGACGCGGCCGACGGCTATGTCCGGTCGGAAGGAGCCGTCGTCCTCTTGCTGCAACGCGAACCCGAAGCCATCGCGGAAGGCCGTCGCATTCGCAGCGTGGTCGTCGCCGCAGGTACGAACGCCGACGGGCGAACCAACGGCATCTCGCTGCCCTCCGGGGAGTCGCAGCGGCACTTGATCGAGAACACCTACGACGCGATTGCACTCGATCCGAACAAGCTGGCCTTCGTCGAGGCCCATGGAACGGGGACCAAGATCGGCGATCCCATCGAAGCGGTCGCCATCGGCGAAGCCTTGGGCCGGCGACGCGCGGCCCCCCTGCCGATCGGCTCGGTCAAATCGAACCTCGGCCATCTCGAAGCCGCCTCGGGACTGGCGAGCCTGCTGAAGGCCAGTCTCGCACTCGAGCACCGCCTTCTGCCGCGGTCGCTGTTCGCCGATGCCCCCAATGCCGCAATCCCCTTCGCCGATCTCAACCTGGCACCAGCGTCACAGCCACTGACACTGCCGGCGGACGCCGGCGACCTGTTTGCCGGCATCTGCAATTACGGGTTCGGCGGCACGAACGGCCATGCCGTCCTGCGCTCGGCGCGCATTCATGAACCAGTGAGGACCTTCTCAACACCGCGGTCCGCTGCCGAGATCCTGCTAGTCTCGGCCGGCACGGAAGAGGCCCTGAGAGAGCGCTCGCTGGACCTCGCCGAGGCCATCGCAGACGGCGTCAGGTCAGAGCGTATCGCGAGTGCCCTCGCCTACCAGCACGAGGTGATGCCTCACCGCCTGGCGATTCCGCTCGCGGATGGCGCTGAAGCGTCGGGCATGGTCGAGGCGGCCCTGCGTGGTTTCGGACAAGGCGCCAAGACCAGGGACGGGAGTTCGACAGCCATCGCCCACGACGATGATCGCCCAGCGATTTTTGTCTTCAGCGGCAACGGTGCCCAGTTCGCAGAGATGGGCAGCGGCGCCTATCGCCAGAACCCTGCTTTCCGCCGCGAGATCGACGAGATCGACGCCATCTATGCCGGCATCGCCGGTTGGTCGATCGCGGAACATCTGCGCCGAGGCATCACGGCCGAGCAGCTCGAGCCGACCTCGATCGCGCAGCCGATGATCTTCGCGGTCCAGTCGGCTCTTGGCGCGGCCTTGCAGCAATATGGCATCCTGCCGGTCGGCGTTCTCGGCCATAGCGTCGGCGAGATCGCGGCGGCCGAGTGCGCCGGACTGATCTCGCGGTCCGACGCCCTGCGCATCATGCACAAGCGCAGCCAGCATCAGGAGGCCGTGCGCGGCAAGGGCCGCATGCTCGTCCTGGCGACCGACGCCCCGGCCGTCGAGGACCTGCTGAGCGAGGCGGGCACCGACGGCGTCGACATCGCCGCCTACAACAGCGCCCTGTCGACGACGGTCTCCGGCCCGGCTGACCAGCTCGAGCGTCTTGCCCGCCTCGCTCGCAAGAAGCGGGTCGCCGGTGTGCCTCTGCAAGTCGACTATCCCTTCCACTCGCGCGCGCTCGAGGGCGTGCGTGCGGCGCTGGTCGGCGATCTCGGCGGGCTGGCGGCCGGTGACGGCCATGTTCCGTTCTACTCCACGGTTACCGGGCAGGTGCTCGCGCCGACCGAGTTGGACGCTCAGTATTGGTGGCACAACATCCGCCGCCCTGTCCGCTTCGTCGAGGCCGTCGAAGCCGCGCTCGCGGCTCATCCCGACGCAGCCCTCGTCGAGATCGCGCCGCGCGCGATCCTGACCGGGCCGCTCGGCGACATCGTCAAGGCCAACCAGGCTCAAAGGCCGATCCTCGCGACCTTGGCCGCGAACGATCCGCCGGACCGGGATCCTCTGCGCAGCGTCGTGGCGCGCCTCGCGGTCAACGGCGTCCGGCATGATCAGCGCGCCGTCTTCGGCGACGCGCCCGCCACGGTCGAGGCGCTACCCGCCTATCCGTTCCAGCCGGAGCAGTACCGTTTCGACGGCACCAGCGAGGCGATCACCGCACATGGCCGCCTGATCGGCAGCCAGCCGCTGCACCCCTTGCTCGGGGCCCGCGTCTCCGACGGAGCGGCGGAATGGCGCCAGCTCATGGACCCCGTCCTGCTGCCCTATCTCGGCGACCACAGGGTCGACGGCGGCGCCGTGATGCCGGCCTCGGGCCTGATCGAGATCGGCCTCGCTGCCGGCCGCGAGCTGTTCGGCGACGTTCCGCTGGAGATCGCAGAGTTCGACATCACCAAGGCCATGACCTTTGGCGATGACGAAACCCGCGAGATATCGACGCGCTATTTCGAGAACACGGACACGATCGAGATCTGGAGCCGGCGTCGCTTTGCGACCGGCGACGACTGGATCCTCCATGCCCGCGGAACGCTGTGGCCGATTCCGGACGCTGCGGCCGCGCGAAAGGCCGAGATCCCCGTGGTCGCCGAGCCGATCCTGAGCGAGACCGCCGAGATCTATGCGGCGGCCGAGAGCGCGGGCCTCGACTACGGCCCCCATTTCCGGGTCGTACGCTCGACGCTCCGCGACGAGACCGTCGGCGAGAGCCGCCTTTCGGTTCCGCAGGGCGGCACCGGCGCCTACGACGATCGCCATGCGCTGCACCCGGTATCGCTCGACGCCAGCTTCCACGGGCTATTCCTGGCGCGGCCGCAGCGCGACGGCGAACGCAAGGCGCATCTTCCCATCCGTTTCCGGCAGATCCGCGTCTGGAAGCCGGGACGGGCAGTCACGCATTCGGTGACAAAGCTGATGCGGGAGACGGACCGCTTCAAGACGCTCTCCGTGGCACTGATGGACGATGCCGGAGATCTCGTGGCCTCGGTCGAGGCTGCGGTCCTGCGCTCGGTCCATCTGGTCAAGCCGTTCATGAGCGAGCGGATGTTCCGCGAGGAGCATCTGGCGGTCGGGCCGCTCTCGCTCCCGACGCCGTCGGCCGCCACCGACAGCCTGCCGACGATACAGGTCGAGACGAAACAGCTCTCGCTCGTCATGAAGGCCTTCGCCATCTCGCTGGCGCACAGGGTCTGCCGGGATCTGATGCCGAAGGATGGAGCCGACAGCTTCGAAAGCGTCGAGGTCGACGGCACGGTCGCGCAGAGCGCAGGCGAGCTTTTCGAGCTGGCGCGCAGCATCCTCGCCGCGGCGGGCGCACTCGATGTCACCGATCTGGAAAGCCGGCTTTCCGAATCCTTCGAGATCCCCTCGCCCGAGGCCCTGCTCGGCACCCTCGTCCAGCGTTTCCCGGCGGCGAACCGGGAACTGCGTCTCGCGGCACGCGCGCTGACGCTGGTAGGGCCTTTCCTGCAGACGGGCGAGATCGACCCGCGCGCGGGCGCCCTCGTTCCCGACCATTGGAGCCTGCTCGGCATTTCGGCGGCTGTGCGCGACGTCGCGGCGCAGACCCTCACCGCCTGGGCATCGGCCGCGGCACGGCCCATTCGGATCCTCGTGACGGGAGACTGGAACAGCGGTCTCGCCGACGCCCTGGCGGACGCCGTACGGAGCAGACGCGTTCACGTCACGCTCGCCGTGGCCGATTCAGCGAGTGCCGACGAGAAGCGCCACTGGCCGGGGGTCGGCAGCCTGTTCGACATGCTGGTTCTCGAGGGCATCGAAAAATCAGCGCCCTATGGCTTCGACGCGCTGATCGGCTTCGGCATGCCGCTCTCGCCCTTTGGGGATGCCAACCAGGCAGCCCTTGGCGGCGCGCTCGATCTGCTTGCCGGCGATGCGCCGGTTCTGCTCGTCGAACCGACCGAAGATCGGCATCTCTCGTTCCTGCTCGGCGCGTCGACGCCATCGGTCTGGCAGGACCGGAATGGTGGAGCTGGGGCCAGCCTTGAGGCGGCCCGGCGACATCTGCAGGAGAGGCATGCCGGATCGATCGAGAGCCGTTCGTCATCCGATGCGACGCTGACCCTGCTCACCGCTCGCGCCGCCTCGCTGCCGCGGCCGGCCGTGCCCGAACACATCGCCATCATCGCCGGATCGGAACAGGACGAGGATCCTCGCCGCTACGGGCTGGCGACGGCCACCGCCTTCGGACCCGACAGGACGACCTACCTGCCCGCCTGGCTCGACGGCTTGCCGGCCGGCGAGCGAGCGACGATCGTCGTCGCGTCCGAGACCGCCAGGGTCCACGGCCCCGCGCTGGCCTCGCGCATCGAGGCCCTGGCCGACCTGTTGAAGCTGCTTGCCGGCGCCGGGCGGCCCTGCCGGTTGCTGCTCCTGAGCTCTGCCGATCACGCCGGCGAGGCGCGCAGTGCAGGCGCCGATGCCGGCATCCACGCCTTCATGCGCGTCGCGATCAACGAATATCCCGAGATCGACATCCGCCTCGTCGAGATCACGGGACAGGCGACCGGCCGCGTCGCCGATGTCCTGAGCTTCGACAATGCCGAGCGCGAATTGCGCCTGACGCCATCGGGCATCGAAGTGGCCCGCATCCGGCGTGGCGTCGAACGCGATGCGCCGTTTGGTGCCGACGAGCGCGCCGTTCTGCACTTCGCCGATGGCGTCGGTCTCGATGGTTTCGAATGGCAGCGGCAGCCGCGCCCCGAGCCCAAGGCGGGTGAGATCGAGGTCGAAGTCGCCGCCGCGGGATTGAACTACCGCGATGTGATGGTCGGGCTCGGGCTCCTCGACGACGATCTGCTCGGCGCGGGGCTGACCCGGGCTGCGCTCGGCTTCGAATGCGCCGGCCGTGTCAGCCGCGTCGGCGCCGGCGTCACGCGGCTGCAGCCGGGCGACCCGGTGATGGGCTTTGCCGTCGGCGCCTTCGCCTCGCATGTCGTCAGCCCGGATTGGCACTTCTTCCCGGTGCCCGAAGGCGTTGATCTCGAGGCCGCTGCGACGATCCCCGTCGCCTTCGCCACGGCATGGTATGCGCTCGTCGAAAGAGGCCGCATCCGCGCGGGCAACGACGTGCTGGTCCATGGCGCTGCGGGTGGCGTCGGCCTCGCCGCGATCCAGATCGCCAAGCTGCACGGCGCGCGCGTTCTGGGCACGGCCAGCAGCCCCGCGCGCCGCGCGATCGCCATGGCGGCCGGCGCCGATGCGGTCTTCGATTCGCGTCAGGAACGCTTCGCCTCCGAGATCCGCAGGACATTCGGCAGTGTCGACGTCGTGCTGAATTCGCTGGCGGGCTCGGCCATGCTCGCGAGCTTCCGCCTGCTGAAGCCGTTCGGCCGTTTCCTCGAGCTTGGCAAGCGCGATTTCCTGGATAACACGCAGCTGGCGCTGCGGCCCTTCCTGCGCAACATCGCCTATAGCGGCGTCGATCTCGACGAGTTGCTGGCGGCCGATCCCGAGCTGGTGCGCTCGATGATGGCGAGCCTCTCCGAGGCGTTCCAACAGCAGGGGCTGCGCCCTCTCACCTATCGCAGCTTCGAAGCCTACGAGGTCGGCACCGCCTTCCGCACCATGCAGGCCTCGGAGCACATCGGAAAGATCGTGATCCGGCCGCCGCGCGCCGCCCGCCCGGATCTGGCGGCCGTGCGCTACCGGGCCCGCCCGGGGCTCTATCTGGTCGTCGGCGGCACGACCGGCTTTGGCTTCGCCACGGCGCAATGGCTCGCGCGCAGAGGCGCCTCGCACATCGCGCTGCTCTCGCGACGCGGCGTCGTGGAGCAGGATCTGGCGCCGCAACTCGCGGAAATGCGCGAGCGCGGCGCGACCGTGATCGTCGAGCCGCTGGATGTGGGCGATGCCCCGGCCGTCGCCGCGACGGTTGAGCGGCTGGCGCGCGACCACGGCCCACTGCGTGGCGTCATCCATGCCGCCGTGCATCTCGACGACGGGCTGATCGCCAATCTCTCGCCCGAGCGCTTGCAGCCCGTGCTGAGGACCAAGATCGACGGCGTCATCAACCTCGCCGACGCCACCAGGGAGCACTCGCTCGATCTCTTCGTTGCCTATTCCTCGGCGACAACGCTGATCGGCAGCCCCGGCCAGGGCGCCTACGTCGCCGCCAACGGCTTCCTCGAAGGCTTCATGCGCAGCCGCCGGAGCCAGGGCAAACCCGGCCTCGCCATCGGCTGGGGCGCGATCGCCGATGTCGGCCTTATCGCCCGCGACAAGCAGCTCGGCCAGCGCCTGCGGCGCGCGACCGGCGTCGTCCCGATGCGCGCCTTCGAGGCCCTCGCCCATCTCGGGCGGCTCCTGAGCCTCGGTGACACGGTCGGTCCGGTGCAGTTCTTCGCCGGCATCGCCGGCGGCACGGGCGCCGATAGGCTCAATCTGCTCAAGAGCGCCGCTTTCGCGGACCTCGCACATCCCGGCGGCGAAGCGCGGGCTACCCATGCCGACGATCTCGGCTCGACCCTGCGCGGCAAGAGCCGGGACGAGGCGACCGAGATCGTCACGGGGGTGCTGCGCCGGGAAGTCGCGGAGATCCTGCGCATGGCCGAGGGCAAGGTCGATCTGACGCGGCCTCTCGCCGATCTCGGCCTCGACTCGCTCATGGCGCTCGAGCTCCACATGGCGCTCGAATCCGCCATCGGGGTCCAGATCGCAGTGGTGGGTGCGGGCGACCGCAGCCTTCGCGACATGGCCGCCAACATCGTCGAGCAGCTTGACCAGAGCGAAGAGAAGGCTGAGCCGGTGCCGGCGGAAAACATGCAGGCGACGATCATCAGGCTGGCCAACGTCCACACGAAGATGGAACTCTCTCCCGAACAGGCGAGCGAGATCGAGGCGATGGTTCGCAAATCCGGCCATGGCGGCGCAGAATGAGTGGCGATGGCAAGCCCCTGTCGGATGGCGCCCTCGCCAGCCTCCTGGCACGGATGGATGAGGCTCCGCGCCCCGCACCTGCTTCGGCACCCCGCCCGAGCCGCGCGCAGCCGCGCGTCAGCACCGCCTTCGAGGATCACCCGCTCTACCAGCAGATGAAGTTCCAGCGAAGCTTTGCAGAATTCGCCAAGCTGCAGAGCCCCTATTACCGCCTGCACGAAACCCGCGCCGGCGCGACCTCGGTGATCGACGGCAAGCCGGTCGTCAACTTCGCCTCCTACGACTATCTCGGCTTGAACGGGCATCCGGAGATCGCGGAGGCGGTCTCGCAGGCCGTTGCGGAATTCGGCAGCTCCGTCTCGGCCAGCCGGATCACGGCCGGTGAGCGCCGCGTCCACCGCGACCTCGAGACCGCGCTTGCCCGCAACTACGAGACGGAGGATTGCATCGCCTTCGTGTCGGGCCATGCCGGAGCGGTCTCGACGATCGCGACGCTCTTGGGCCCGAAGGATCTGATCCTCCACGATTCCCTGATCCACAACTGCATCGTGGTCGGGGCGCAACTCGCCGGCTGTGCCCGCCGGAACTTCCCGCACAACGATCTCGATGCGCTCGAAGCCATGCTCGCCGCGGACAGGCACCGGTTCAAGCGGGTCCTGATCGTCTCGGAAGGCCTGTTCTCGATGGACGGGGACGGGCCGGACCTGGACCGGCTGATCGCCATCAAGACCGATTTCTCGGCCTGGCTGATGATCGACGACGCTCACGGGCTGGGTGTGCTGGGAGCCACGGGGCGCGGCATCTTCGAGCATCAGGGTGTCGACCCGCAGGGTGTCGACCTCTGGCTCGGCACGCTCTCGAAATCACTGGTCAGCTGCGGCGGATATGTCGCCGGCTGCGCGGCGGTCGTCGACCTGCTGAAGCACCAGGCGCCGGGATTCGTCTACAGCGTCGGCATGCCCGCGACCAACGCGGTCGCCGCGACCGTCGCGCTTGACCTGATGGGCCGCGAGCCTGCGCGCGTGGCGCGTCTCCAGCAGCAGTCCAGGCGATTTCGGGATCGGGCTCGCGAAGCCGGGCTCGATACCGGCGACAGCTGGGGCTATGGCGTCGTTCCCGTCGTCATCGGCGAGACAGTTCCCACCGTCGTGCTCGCCGAGCGCCTGCTGAAACAGGGCATCAACGCCTTTCCGATCGTGCCGCCGGGCGTTCCGGAGAAGGCCGCGCGCCTGCGCTTCTTCATCAACGCGACGCATAGCGACGACCAGATCGATCAGGCGATCGCCTGCCTCCTGCGGGAAGTGCAGGATCTCGGCGATCATTCCCTGAAGCAGATCCTCCACCGCTAGGCGACGGCCGGGCGTGCCTGCGAGGCACGCGCGTCTGCTGCCGCGCCTGCGTGAATTGACATCAGCTCCGGTCGTCTCCGTCCGTCAGCTCCAAGAAGGGCCTAACCCGGTGTCGAACAACATCCTTCTCGAAGCCCATGCGATGACGCTCAAGCACGGCACCGGCATCGCCACCTATGCCCGCAATCTCGCGAGCGCCGCGACCGGGTTGGGCCATGACGTCGAACTGCTGATCGGGCTGGAACGCAAGATCAACCGCCGGGAGGCCCTTCTTGCGGAAGTGGTGCTCAACGACGCCGTCGATCCGAAGGCCATCGACCCTCTCAAGGAGATCTCGCGCGCGATCGACTGGACGATCGGCGTTCCCGGCGGCGCGAAAACGCAGCGTCTGCCTGCACCACGCATCGTGCTCGACCCGAGCTCGGGAACGACGCCGGATCGGCGCCATCCGATGCTCGGCGCCGTTCGCCTGTGGGAGCGCGCCTATCTCCACTTCAATCGCTTTGGGCGGCGCCTGGCCGTGCACCCTGATCGCCGCACCGACCTGTTCCACGTCACCCGCCCGATGCCGGCCTATGTGAAAGGCGCGGCCAACATCTACACGATCCACGACATCGTTCCACTGCGGCTGCCCTACGCGACCCTGGACAACAAGAAGTACTTCTACCGGACGATCAAAAGCATCGTCGAAACCGCCGACCATATCGTTACGGTGTCGGAATTCACCAAGCGGGATATCCAAGAATTCTTCAATGTCCCGGACGATCGGATCACCACGACATGGCAGTCCGTATCGCTTCCCAAGGAAATCGCCTCTGTGTCAGACGACGAGGTCGCTCGCGACATCGAGAACCGTTACGGCCTCGCCTTCAAGGAGTATTTCCTGTTCCTCGGTGCCGTCGAACCCAAGAAGAACATCTCCCGCATGGTCGAGGCCTTCGCCGCGTCGGGAACGCCGCGGCCACTCGTTCTGGTCGGAGGGCTCGGCTGGCAATATGACCGCGATCTCGAGACGCTTCAGGACGAGCGGCTGCTCAGCTGGCGCTTCGACGGCTCGCATATCAGGCCCGAGCGGCGGGTCCAGCGCCTGCCCTACGTGCCCCTGACTGCCCTCTTCAGCTTGATCCGGGGCGCGCGAGCCGTGCTGCTGCCTTCGCTCTACGAAGGCTTCGGCCTGCCGATCCTCGAAGCGATGCTGCTCGGTACACCGACCATCACCTCGAACGCCAGCTCATTGCCCGAGGTCGCCGGCGACGCCGCCCTCCTGGTCGACCCCTACAGGATCGAATCCATCCGCGACGCGATCAGGACGCTCGATGCCGATGCCGATCTGCGCGCGGACCTCGTCAGCCGCGGGCGCAAGCGCGCCGACTTCTTTTCGCCGGAACGGCATACCGAGCGGATCAAGGCGGTTTATGATCGGGTTCTGGGGTAATCCGGCGCGGGCGCGGGTCAGATGCGAAACCGGCGGCGGAAATTAATCAAATGCTGGAAAAATTCGCCGGAAGGACGCAGCGTTTGGCCCTTCTGACGTGCGGCGGCAAGGCGCGCGCCTTCCGTTTCGAAATCGATCTCACTGTAGAGTTCGGCATAGCGATCCAGGAAGATCTGCTGATCCTCTGAAGACATTTCCGTGTAGCGCAGCGCCTGGCCCTTACTGAACTGGCCGATCCGCGTCTTGCTCTTGAACCTCCGCAGAACCCTGTCCGGCTCGACTGCCGCGCCGATCTGGGCCGCGATGGCCGCCACGACGGCGCCGCTGTCGAAGCAGATGTCATTGTACTTGAAGACTCGGACGCCGGCGATGCCTGCCCATGACCGGAACAGCCCGATCTGGATATCCAGGGCATTTAGCGTATCGGCCACCTCAGCGAATTCGGAGAAGCGGTGCTGCCGCCATTGCCGGGACCGATCGCCATGATCGAGCATGGACAAGGCGATCTCGCGTGGATCGCGGATCGAAGCATTCGCCAGCAATGTGCCGGCAGCGATTTGCCTCGCCAGCGCCCCGATCGGCGGGCCGTGAGTTTTCAGGACGACGTCCCGTCCGGCAGCGGCCTGCTGGATTGATTCGAGGATCGGATCGGTAAGGAAGTCAAAGTAGTTCTCGACTGAATCAGCCGGCCGCAGCGGCGGCCCCAGCCTGACGACCGGTCGCCCGGCCGCCCGGAAGGTCTCCTCCGTGAGCTGATAGAGGAAGGTGCTGGCGGATTTCGTGATGCCGTAGCAGATGTAGATCATGCCATCCCCGCACCGTCTCGACCGCCCCGGTCGCTTCTCAGGAATCGTCTCTGTTGCCACGCCATGATCGGGCGATAGAGGCTGTGAAACCAGGCCAGGAGCGCGATCGTCCTCGACGGCGCGATGATGAAATCTCCGCGTTCCGCGCATGCGACGATCCGCTCCGCCACCTGCGAGGCCGTCAGCACGCCGCCCTGCTCCGAGATCAGGCGCGTCACCAGCGGGCGCTTGAGCCTCTCGCGCTCGAGCTGCGGCGTCTGCGTATCCGGCGGAAACACCACACTGATAGCAATTCCCTCGGCTTCCAACTCGAGGCGCAGGATTTCCGCCAGCGCACGCACGGCGAATTTGCCGGGCGCGTAGCCGCTGTACCCGGCGATGCCGATAAAGGCCGCCCCGGAAGAAACCAGCGTGATCCGGCCACCGCGTCTCATGACCGGCATGGCCGCATGGATCAGATGAAGCGTGCCGAAATAGTTGGTTTCCATCTGCGCCCGGTGGGCGCCGAGATCGAGATCGCGAAACAGGCCGGGCTCGGCGATACCCGCCGAGGTAATCAGCCAGCCGATGCCGCCGTAGCGGGTCGCGATCCCGGCGATCGCATCCTGCACCGCGATCGCATCGGCCACATCGACCGGCAGAAACTCGACAAGGTCGCCGTTGTCGGGGCTCAGGGCAGCGCCCGCATCCCGAAGTCTGTCAAGGTCGCGCGCGAGCAGGACGACGCGATAGCCGCGCCCCAGAAGCGTGCGCGCGCAGGCCAGCCCGATACCGCTCGAGCCGCCGGAAATGACGGCGACCTTCAGCGGAGGCAGCACGGGCATTGCAGGCAATCTCCGGTCAAGCCGTCGCGGGACGGCCGGTCAGCAGTCTCGAATACCATCGTCCCGTAGCCTCCTTTCAGCGATGCTAGCGTAACGACCTGAAGACCAACGCTGTGTTCAGCCCGCCGAAACCGAAGGAATTCGACATGGCGACCGGAATCGGCATAGCCCGACCTTCATTGGGCACGCAGTCGAAATCGCATTCCGGATCGGGAGCGTCGAAATTCGCGGTGGGCGGAGCCATGCCGTTCTCGATGGCCATGACCGTGGCGATGGCCTCGAAGGCTCCCACCGCGCCAAGAGAGTGGCCGGTCACCCCCTTGGTCGAGGACGTCGGCGGCAGCGGCTTGTCGCCGAAGAGCTGCTTCAGAGCCAAAGTCTCAGCCCGGTCGTTGGCGCGCGTCCCGGTGCCATGTGCGTTGATATAAGCCAGGTCGCCTGCGGTCACACCAGCGTCGGCCAGCGCAAGGTTCATCGCCCGCGCCATGCCATCGACATTGGGCGCGACGATATCGCCTGCATCGGCGCAGCAGCCGAAGCCCGCCGCCTCGACGGTCGGCGTCAGGCCGCGGCTGCGCGCATGCGCTTCCGTCTCCAGCACGATCATGCCCGCGCCCTCTGCGAGCACGAGCCCGTCGCGCCCGGCCGCGAAGGGCCGGCATGCCGTGCGCGACATGATCTTCATGGAATCCCATGCATGCAGCGTTCCGACGGTGAGCGGAGCCTCTGTGCCCCCTGCGACGATGATATCGGCCAGCCCGGCCCGCAGGAACTGAAGGGCGGTGCCGATGGCGTGGTTCGACGAAGCGCAGGCGCTCGACGTCACGAAACAGGGGCCGGTCGCGCCCGATACCATTGAGACCCAACTCGCCGACGAGCTCACCATCACCTTGGCGACGGTCATCGGGTGCGGGCGCTTGTGGGCATAGAATCTGGCATATTGCTCGTCGGTGCTGCTCTGCCCGCCGGCGGAATTGCCGAGGATGACGCCGACACGCTCGGGGTGCGGCAGTCCATCCCCCAGGCCGGCCGACACCAGGGCCTGACGCGCCGCAGCGACGGCGAACAGCGCGTTCCGATCACAGACCGAGGCCGAAAGCGGCAGTCCTGCCATGAAGTCGTGGCCGAGAATCTCGCCCACCTGGATGCCCTTGCCCGGCAGGGTGGACGCCTCTCTCAAGCTGTCCTGCCCCGAAATCAGAGCCTGCCAGAAACTCGCGACATCGCAGCCGACCGGCGACACGATGCCGAGCCCCGAAACGACGACACGCGTCATGACACCTGCTTCTTGGCCAGAAGCTTTTGGAGCGCCTCGCAGATCTCGCCGATCGTCCGTGCATCGTTGACGCCATTGTTGGCGTTGTAATCGATCTCGATGCCGAAGCGGTCCTCGATCTTGAAGATGATTTCCACGAAATCGTATGAGTTGAAGCCCGCCTCCTCCAGCGAGGTGTCGCGCCCCCAGCCGGCTGCCTCGACCTTGACCTGGCTGCCCGGCGTCCTTTCCGCGACCACCTCCTTGAGGATCTCGATGATGAGATCGAGCGTGATCGTTGGTGCCTCACTCGCCATGGCCGATTGCATCCCCCTGCGGAACCGCTTGCCCGCACATCTGCCTGAGTTAGCAAAGCGTGCCGACCGCTGGCCAGCCCAAACTGCCCCATAGGCAGTACGCTGATTCGGAAGGTGTCGGTGGTCAGACGGCGTCGAAAACAGCGACGCGATCATCGGCGCTCCGCCAACACGCGCGACAGCCCCGGCGCCCGCTACGCGATCGGCCCGATCGCGTCGTCGAGATAATACCACTGGTCGAGATGCCGGAGGATGATCGGCTCGATCTGCCCGTTGAGGAAGGCGACGTCGGAGAGCGGGCCGTCGCTGCCGGGGGGCATGTGAAACGGCCCCTCGAAATGCAGTCGAAAACGGACATCCTCCAGCCGCTCGCAGTAGACCACGACAAGCTGCGCGCCCGTGCGCCGCGCGAGCTTGGCCACCAGGGCCAGATTGCCCGTGATGTGAGGTGGGCGCCCGAAGAGGGGCGCCATCATCGTATTGCCGCGCTTCTCGTCCGGGAAAACGGCGACGACCCCGTTTGCCTTCAGGATGGACAGCGCGCGCAAAGCGCCATTGCGGTCGGGCGTCAGCACGTTGACATCGAAGTTCCCGCGAGTCGCCTCGGCGATGTCGCGGTGGGCGGCATTCTCCGGAACCTCGGAAATCGAGGCGATCGGCACGCCGATCATCTGCATGGCCGAGGCCAGCACCTCCCAGTTGCCGAGATGCAGGCAGAGCGCGATGGTCGGCATCTTGCCGACATTGGCCTGAGGCGCCTCGACGCCGACGAACTCCATGCGGTCGGCCGCGGCGAAGCGGTCGACGACCGAGAACTCGGCCATCAGGCGCCCGACATTGGCCACGAAGCGCCAGACCAGCTTCTCGACCTCGGCATCGGGCATATCCGGGAAATGCCGGCGGATATTCGCGCGCGCCTTGCGGGCGACCGCGGGATCGATGAAGCGGATCTTCAGCCAGGCCAGACGCGCCCCGAGATCCGAGACGAACGATATCGGCAAGCGGCGCAGCAGCCGATGCAGCACTCTCTCAAGGGCTTGCATGAGGCCAGTCCGTCCTAGAGGGGATTGCGGGCCTGGCGCGCGACGAGGCGCGCCGGCAGTCCGCCCTTCGGCCTGAGCGTCAGGCGGCAGACGGGTTCGGCCTTGTAGCCGTCGCGAGGCAAGACCTCGAAGCGCTGCGCCAGGATCGCCAGGCACAATGTCGCTTCATCCAGGCCGAAATTCATGCCGGGGCAGATGCGCGGGCCGACGGCGAAGGGGATGTAGGCGAAGGGGTCGATCCGGGCGCCGGACAGGAAGCGCTCGGGCAGGAAGTGATTCGGCTTCTCCCAAAGATCGGGCGAGCGATGCAGCAGCCACGGCGCGATCATGACGAGCGCCGATTTCTCCACGTCGACTGGACCGATGCGATCCGCCTGCAAAGCCTGCCGCGGCAGCAATGGAACGGGCGGATAGAGCCGCAGCGTTTCCTGGATCACCGCACGGCACCAGCGCAGTTGTGGCAGATCGGCGAGCGCGGGAGCCCGCGCGCCGCAGACGCTGTCGATCTCCTGGCGAACGCTCCTCGCAGCCCAGGATGCGTTGGCGAGCAGATACCAGGCCCAGGTCAAGGTCGTCGCCGTCGTCTCATGCCCGGCCATGAAGATCGTCGCGGCCTCGTTTCGCAATGCGGTGACGTCGAGTGGTTCACCGCCGGCCTTCTCATTGCGGCGTATCAGCAGGTCCACCATCGAGCCGGCATCGCCTTCGCCGGCGAGATGGGCGTTGATCACGCTCTCGACGACGTCGTGCACCATCGCGATCGCCTTGCGGCGGCGCCTGCCTCCAAAGGCCGGCCAGCCATTGTCGGCGCCGAGGAAGTAGCCCAGGTTGAACGAGTCCGCGTGGCGCTGATAGGCGCTGAAGCCCTCGATGACCTGCTGCGCCGCATCCCGCGCGATGTTCTTGCCGAACACCGCGCGCGAAATGATCGCCGCGGTCAGGCGGCCCATTTCCTCGGTCAGTTCGATTTCGGAGCCCGGCGGAAGCGCCGCCCATTCCTGCGCGACGGCGAGGGCCGCCTCTTCCATCGTCTGTCCGAACTCCGGCAGGCGGCGTTTGTGGACGATGTCGGCGACAAGCGGCCGGCGCCGCTTCCAGGTCTCGCCATCGCTGATGAAGAGCCCGTCGCCAAGCAGCGCCTCGAGCGCGCGCCGCATCTGCGGGCTCTTGCGCTCGAAATTGCCGTGCCGCGCGACGACGACGTGGCGGATATGCTCCGGATCGTTCACGAAGACGATCTGGCGACCCAGAATGCGAAAGCTATCGATGGTCGAGCGATAATAGGCCTCCGGCCAGACACCGATGAGATTGCTTCTCGCCCCAAGGATGATCTGAATGATGTTCAGGTCATCCGAATGCGGGATCGGATGAGGCGGAACATACTCGTCCGAAGTGATGATCTCCAGATTATCGGGAGACCGATAGAATCTCATCATCAATGGCTCTCAAGCCGCGAATCGCTGACGCATGCTGCGGCTGACAGACATATCCTCGCATCCAAGCGGAAGCGATGCTCCGCCAAGCATATCCCTAACTCCGTCGAGCTGGGCGGCTCCGCGGGGACAGTGGCGTTGTCGAAGCGCAACACGCCGTCTCGATCATCGCGCTGTCGATCCGCCGTCGCGCCTGGAGCGACAATGCCGAGCCGGGAAGCGATGCCGGGCCTGCGCGATGCGTATGCGCTCCGGCGGCCGTCTTCGTCCGGTCATCAAGCCGGCACAGATCATGCCTTCATGCAGAGACGCCAAGGGATTGCGATGGCTGGTGGCTTAGGGGCGCGGGCACGCGGGCGGAGAACAGGCAGCGGAACAGAGTGCGATCCTCGTGGCACGATCAAGTGCGGACGACGCCAACAGCGACCAGCGGGACGCTGTTGCCGTTACGCCATGAGTAACCGATAACAGCGCAAATCGAGGAGCAGGGCATTGCGAGAGACGGGGTATCATGGCGGGTCAGGCGGGCGCTCTTTCATGGGGTCGCTCGCCCTGCAGGCCCGTACGATGAACGCCCTCGCGATCCGCTTCATGGTCACGCGTTACGGGCGCGAGAACATCGGCTTCCTCTGGGTCGTGCTCGAACCGATGCTGCTATGCGTCGGCGTGATGGTCGTCTGGTCCGTCCTGAAAGGCTCGTTCGAGCACGGCGTACAGATCATCGCCTTCGTGTTCAGCAGCTACATGCCGCTGACACTGCAGAGGCACATCATGTCGTCCGGTGTGTTCATCCTGCGCATGAACAAGGGCGTGCTGCTGACACACCGGCTCATTACGCATCTGGATTCGCTGATTTCGAGAATATTCATGGAGTTTCTCGGCGCGACCGCCGCCACGCTGGTGATCTACGCGATCCTGATCGCCACGAGGCTCATCGAGCCGGCCTACAGCTATGAGAACATGCTGCTGGGCTGGCTGATGATGGGCTGCATCGGAACCGGATTTGCCTGCATCTATGCAGGCCTGTCGGAGATTTCCGAGGCCGTCGAAAAGTTCTTCCAACCCGTGCAGTATTTCCTGCTGCCAGTGTCCGGGACCTTTTTCATGGTCGACTGGCTGCCGTCATCGACGCACGAATATCTCTTGCTCGTTCCGACGGTCAACGCGTTCGAGCTTTTCCGTTCAGGCGTGTTCGGCCCAAATGTCGTGACGCACTATGACATGTTCTACGGCTTCTCCAGCGGCCTGATCATGACGGCGGTCGGGCTCTTGCTGATCGAAGCCGTAAAAGACCGGCTCGATGCTTGATGGATTTCGTCGCCGGCGAGCATCTCGACACGCGGCCGGTGCCGGCGCCGGCGGCGCCTTGCTCCCTATTGAAACAGATAACCTATCGGGCTTGAACGACTGACTATGACGAAACAACGCCGCAACTTGTTCTCAGCCGACGACATTGTCATTGTCACCGGTGGCGCCGGGTTCATCGGGTCCAATATTTCGCGACGTCTTGCTGAGACCGGCGTCCGGGTCGTCGTGTGCGACCGGCTCGGACGCAGCGACAAGTGGCGGAATCTGCTGGGGCTGCCCCTGCACGACGTCATTCGCCCGGAAGCGCTTCAGCAGTACCTCGCGACCAACGCCGATAAGATTCCTGCCCTTGTGCATATGGGCGCGATCTCCGCGACCACCGAGCAGGACGCCGACCGGATCCTCCAGGACAATATCCGCGCGACGCTGGACATCTGGGAATGGACGCGCGCCAACGAATCTCGGCTCGTCTACGCCTCCTCGGCGGCAACTTACGGTGATGGTGGGCAGGGCTTCAGTGACGCCATGGACCTCGCTCATCTCAGCGCCCTGAGGCCGCTCAACGCCTATGGCTGGAGCAAGGCCTTCGTGGACCTGCGCGCCGCCAGGCAAACGGAGCAGGGGCGGCCGCTCGGCCGCTGGGCCGGGCTGAAGTTCTTCAACGTCTATGGCCCCGGCGAGGACCACAAGGGCGAGATGCGCTCCGTCATCAACAAGATCATGCCGAAGATCATCAACGGCGAGACGATCGAACTCTTCAGGTCCCACAAGGAGGGCTACGAGGACGGCGGCCAAAAGCGCGATTTCGTCTATGTCGAGGACTGCGTGGCCATGGTCGAGTGGCTGCTCGCCAACCCCGCGATCGACGGCCTGTTCAATGTCGGCTCCGGCACGGCGCGCACGTTCCGTGATCTGGCGAGCGCCACCTTCCGCAGCCTCGGACAGGAGCCTCGCATCCGCTATGTCGACATGCCCGAGATCCTGCGCGGCAAGTACCAATATTTCACGGAAGCGGATATGAGCCGGGCCCGTGAAGCTGGCTTCATGGGCGGCGGCACCTCTCTCGAGGACGGAATCGACGATTATGTGCAGCGCTGGACGGCCTCCCGCTAGTCTGCTCGCCCTCCCCAGGAAATCCTGCTCGCGATGGTGCTCGTGGACAAACGGATTAGCAAACTGAGCCGGCAGGTCCGCGGCTTGCTGGTGCCACGCCGCAACGCGCTGCTGCTCGCCCAGGCCGACGCTGCGCGCGACGCCCGACGCTGGCAGGACGCCCACGACCTCTATCGCCAATTCGTGGCGCTGCATCCGAATCGTAACGGCCTGCTCATGCAGGTCGGCCACTGCCTGAAGGAAATGGGTTTCTGCCGGGAGGCGCTTGCCGAATATCTCGCCGTCTCGGACGAGGTCGACAAGGTGGAGGCCGACTTTCAGGCGGGAGAGTTGCTCAAGCTGACCGGCAACCATCTGGCTGCGCGCTGGGCCTATGCCCGCAGCGCTGCACGCGGCCATCCCGAAGCGGCGGCTGAGCTCGACTACTCGGCGCGCGGCAACCAGCGCCTGCAGAACGATTTCTTCACGACGCCGATCGAGGACGGCGAGGGCGCACCACGGCTGCTCGGTCGGCTGCTCGGACTGGAAGCCGCCCCGCTGGACTGGCGCCGACTGGCCGCAGCCGCCGAAGATGCCGCCATGCACGGCGATGGCGAGATTGCCGGGCTGCTCGGCGATCTCGCGCTGATCGTCGGCGGGCCGATCGCCGAGCGGCAGCCTCTCTACAACGCCATCTTCGGCGCTAGCGGCGCCTGGGCCAGCCGATATGGCACGCAGTTCGGCCCCACGGCCTTTTCCTCGGTCAAGCCGGCCGAGGGCCTGGCCCGGCTGGCCGAAGCGCTCGATTTCTCGGTCGTCCCCCCGGTTTCCGACAGCCTCTCCGCCACCGATCCGCAACAGGGCGAGATCGCGCTGCAGGTCGTGGAAGCGGACGGCTCCACGGAAAGGGCCACCCTGCGGCGTGCCGCGGCCGCCGCGGCCGCGGTCAGGCAGGAGCTGTTCGACGAAGCCGGCCGGCAAGGCGCCGGGCTCGTCGAGGCCATCGCCGCGCTGGCCGAGGCGTTGCCGGCGCGCGGCCGGCCGATCTATGCCGCGCTGCCCCAACAGGGCGCCTACAGCCTCGCCGCCATCGCGACGCGGGTGTGCCTCAACGTGGCCGCGGTGGTCGCCGACCGCCTCGCCGCCCCCTTGCGCACCGCGGCGTCGTCACCGGCCGCGGTGGCCGCGGCCTTTGCCGTGCCGACGCAGCGCGCGACGCTGGCGACCTGTGCCGCCCGTGACTTCGTGCCCGCCGCCATCCTGACCGACGACGGTGACGAGGAGTCGGACAATCGGCAGCGACTCTCCGAACTGATCGCGCTCGGCCTGCTGCCCGGCGGCGATGACGACGCCCCGCAGCGCCTGCTGACGCTGGCGGATCAGGGCCGCCAGGCGCCACTGGCCTACTGGTTCGCCACCATCGCGCCAACGGCTTTGCCCTCTCAGGTCGGCGAGGTCTGCATCCATCTCGCCAATGCGCTGAAACGGCGCGGCGCGGTCGACGCTGCCTTGCTCTGGACGGAGCGCGCGGCGGCCGCCATGCCCGGACGCTACGGCACGGATCTCGGGATCCAGCGCAAGACCAGCGGCGATTTCGCTGGCGCGGCAGAGGCGTTCATCGCCGTCCTCGAGCGCGAGCCCGACCACGAATCGGCGGCGCAGGAGCTCGCTTCGGTCGCGCGCGAATGCATGGAGCCGCAGGCGATCGCGGCGCTGGCCGAGGATCATCCCGGCTTCGGCGCCGTGTATTGGGCGGCCGAGGCGGATATCCGCGAGCGCCTGCGCGAGGCCAGTGCCGACAACGCCTCCGGGTCACTGACGGCCGTGCTCGACATCGCCGATCTGCAGGACGGCGTCGATTTTGGGCCGGAGCGACTGGACTGCCTGCAGATCGGCTGGCTGCGCAGCGAGATCGACGGCAGGAGCTATCCCCGGCTGGTCGGCGTGGTCGCAATCCGGCTCTGCCTCGTCACGCGCGATCCGCCGCTGCGGATGCGCCTGCGCATCGACGGTCGCACGATCGACATCGCCGAGCCTTCGCCGAGCGGGGTCGATGCGAAGGGGCGCGGCAAATACTACGTCAACAGCTGGATCGACACGCGCGAGCTGCCGCGTGGCCCCGCCCGGCTGCAGGCCTATGTCGAGCTCAGGAGTTCGGGTTACCAGGCGCATGAGGAGACCGTCATCATCGACGATCTCCGCCCGGGCGAGGATTACGGGCTATCCGACGCCTTCGTGCCAGCGCCCGGCGAGGCTGCTCCGGAGGCGACGCTCACGGAACGGGTTCTGGCCCTGCCCGCGACGGCGCGCGCCTCGTCGCGCTCGGCTTTCGACCGGCCGGTCGAGCGCGTGCTGGTGATGCGGCTCGACCAGCTCGGCGATCTCGCGACCTCGATGCCGGCGATCAGGCGGCTGCGCCAGATCTTCCCGCAGGCGCGTTTCGAGGGGCTGGTGACGCCGGTCAACGCCTATATCCTGCGCGCCAGCGGCCTGTTCGACGAGGTCTTCACGGTCGATTTCACCTATGACCACGGTACGCGGAAGCGCTGGCTTGGCCGCATGGCCCATGCCGCGCTGCGCCAGCGCTATGCGCAGACGCCGGTCGACATCGCCATCGATCTCTCGCCCGGAGAGGAATCGCGCCCGGTGCTGACGCTGATCAACGCGCGCTACCGCGCCGGCTTCAAGCCGCACCGCTTCGGCTTCCTGGATTTCGGGATCGACCTGCTGACGCGCGATCCCGTCAACCGCAAGGAGGCGGTGTCGCACACCGCGATGATCGGCGCTTTCGTCGAGGCGCTGGCGACGATGTTCGCCCCGCCGCCGCCGCGCTTTCCGGCCGACCCGGCGCTGGCGCGCCATCTGGCGCCGCTGGGGCTGGAGCCGAACGGCTACATCGCCATCCATGTCGGCGCACGGCTGGCGATCAAGCGCTGGCCGCTCGGCCACTACGTCGCGCTCGCCGGTCTGCTGCGCGCCGAGACCGGCCGCGAGATCGTGATGTTCTCGGATGACCCCGTGCCGGCGGACCGGATGGCGCAGATCGAGGCGATCGGCGGCATCCAGGTCAAGGCCGGGCGGACGGAGTTCGAGGTATTCGACGCGCTGGTCTCCCACGCCGCCGTCTTCATCGGCAACGATACCGGGCCGAAGCACCTCGCATCGATGCGCGGCGTGCGCACGGTCGGCGTCCACATGGATCAGGTCAACTGGAACGAATGGGGCCAGGATGGCGAAGGCCTGATCGTCTCCAAGCGTATCCCCTGCTGCGGCTGCGGCATCGAGGACCCCAGCGAATGCGGCAAGGCCATGGCCTGCCTCGACGGGCTGAGCCCGCGCGAGGTCGCCGATGCGGTGGGAAGGGTGCTGGGGCGGGCGAAGAGCCCCGCCGCCACGACGGCCTAGGAGCGTTCACTCGAATAGGCCGAGCGCCACCCTGCTCGGAGCACGCTCCGGTCAGATTGCAACGCAACCTGACCGGATCCAGAGAAGGTCCGTGCACTGCGAGACACGCAACTTCTCGATCTCGCATGTCACCGGGCGCACTTCGCGCGCGCCTTCATCCACCCATCGGGAGGTGCTCCGACGGCGAGCCCGGCGCTGCGCCTACTCGAAAAGCCACGCCTGTAGGCCGGCATATTCGTTCCAGAGCCGACGATCGACACCACCCATATCCTGGAAGACATGTGAGAGGCCTTCGCGGCTGTACAGGCTGATGTGGCCGTTATGCGGGCCGAGATACCACCAATCTCGATCGAGCGACGCAGGATCCCACTGAGCGGTCTGAAATGCAAAAACACCAGGCGACTTAAGGTGGGAGCGAATGAAATCGAAGATCTTCCTCGGGTTAGGCAAATGCTCGATCACCTCGCAAGCGACAATGACGTCAAATTTTTTGTCGCCAAGATCTTTGAGGAACCAATCCTTGCCAACTTTCGGAGGAATAATATCTGTCCCCCAAGTCTTGAGACCAAGACTCCTATGGCTCATATCAAGAAAGCCGCCGATACCGCAGCCAAAATCGAGTATTTCGATCTGATCAAGGCGCCTTTTCAGAAGCTCATTCGCCAGGGCGACCAGGCGGAATGTTTCAGTGACGCGGCCGTACCAATCCGGATCTTGATTATGCCAATAGGTTTCGTCGTATATCTCGGTATGATCTTCCTCATCCAAGGCTGGAGTAAACAGGAAGTTACAATTATCGCACTGATAATACCAGCAATCGTCAGGCTCGTCTGGAATGGGGTGATTGGCGCGCTTGTTATATGGCAGACCAAATTTGAGCCTAGAGTCGGAACCGCAGAGCTTGCACGAAATAATCTTCGGTGCCTGTTCCAGTGTCATCGCTTTGGCGGCCATTGTCGGACCCGTACATGCTGCTAGTCGTCTTGACCTACCCTAGCAGCGTTCCGGATGGAACCGATTTTTCGCTGCCACGCACATGGGCGCATGAGACGTTGCTGGAGTGCACCCTAGCCCTCCTCGCAACGCGCAGTCCGCAATGATTGCACCTCAAAGGGGAGGGGTGGAAGTCTCAAGCAGGGCCTTCCACGACCTGGCAATGATCGGACATTAGATGTGATCTGACGACAGGCAGCTGATCACGATTTTTGAATGATCAATCCGAAGCAGGTGCACGCGAAGCCGTCGATTGAAAGCTTGACGTGCCGCTCATCGCCGCCCCACCACGCCTGCAATTCAGGGCTCAACTGGTGCAGATAAGGTGGCAAATCGATAAAGCGGTCCATGGGTTTGCGGCCGATATTGAAATCGAGTGGGCGCACCTTGTGGCCTGCGGCTTCGAGGCGCGCTGCAATGTCAATGAAATGCGCCCGCTGAAATAATACAGTCGACCAGTTGTCGATCGTTTCGCGATCGTTCGAGAAATTGAACTCCGTCGTATGGACGACGATGCCACCTGGCTTCACCGTCCCCAGCGAATTCTCGATGAACGCAAGTCCTTTCGCAATTGTTCCAAGATGTTCTAGCGCGCACAGAGACCAGCAAAAATCATACGAAACGAGATCCGACGATATTTCGTTCATATCTTCGAAGCGGAATAAGATATTCTGATCGAATGCTTCCCGAGACACCAGATCCGGGTAGAATAATCTGGCTGCCCCCTCAGCCCACTGATTGGTGCTGAGCCACCCCTGAGCGGCATGGCTGGTCGGCGGCAGGTCCGTCACGGTAACTTCGACGCCGCAACTCGCGAGATAGGAGGGAATGGCCTCCGATCCAACGCCGAATCCCAGCCCGCGAGCACCGGGCCGCAGGAGGTCGAATTCGTGGAGCGCCTGCAGGAGAAAGCAAACCTCCCAGATCTTGCGATGCATGACCCTCGCAATCCGAAGCTCCCTCATCCAATGAGCGGCCCATTCGCTTTCGAGGTCCGCCTGAGTCGAAGCTTTGGAGGTGAGCCCGACAACTCTCGCGCTCGTCCCGGTCGGCTCAGGAAGTTCCCTGGCGATTCGATGCGCCAATTCATATCCGAAAAACTTCGTATTGAGCCGTGCGAGATCGATATCTCTCACGATGCTTGCAAGTATACCGGCCGATGGTCGGGCATGCTCGTCGGTTATGCCGGAAAGGATCTCCAATTTCGCTCGAAGATCGTCCAAGTTATCATTCATCGTGGGAAGTCTCGTATCCGAAAACCCATGTTGAAGGCGATAGGTCCGCGACCGTCAAGCTGCCACCGCTTGCATCGGCTAGCTCTGGCTCACATGGACGCATGAGCGGACGGGTCACAAACCCAATCGCAATGCCCCCCCTAGCTCGCGACCGCCCTGTCCGTGACACGACGCCACGATGCACCGTCGGAAAAAACCATCACGGGCCCGGCGCTCTCATTCGAGGCGTAAGCCATCGCACCGGCGCCGACGCTTGAAGGGCTGGGCAGGGTCGCTACGGTATACGACTTGACCTTAATCGGCCCTGCCACGTCGAGACGGGCCGTTGGCGAGAACACCCCGATGCCGAGGTTTCCCTGGCCGTCGAACTGCGCGCGCGCTGCGCCATTGACGTAGACGATGAATGGCTTCTCGCTTGCCGTATCCAGAAACACCTGCGTCGCCGAGACGCCGAGCTGCGCGACTTCCGTCGGGCTGGCTCTGAGCTGGATGCGGCAATCGCCGTCGCCGCTGCTGTCGGCCACCTCGAACTCGGCGGCGGGCTCCGCCACGCCGACGCCGACCCGCCCGTTGCCCGACTTCACCACCAGCGCCTGCCGCAGCCCCGCACCGTCCCGGACCTTGACGCGCAGGTCGTTGTCGCCCGCCAGCCCGATCTCGGCCGCAGTCACGAAGCCGGTCTGAAACTGCAGCGTCCCGACATTGCCGACCGCAGCCTTGTTGAGCACGAGCCGCATATCGTCGCCATCGTGGTTCAACAGCACGGCGGGCGACGAGACCGCGAGCCGGTTCGTCGCGTCCGGCTCGGCATTGACGCCGAAGCGCGATGCGCCGCGAAGCAGCGGGAGCCAGTCGCCGCCGTCGAAGACCACGAACGCGGCCTCGTCGCGCAGGAAAGCGAGCCAGCCGGGCTGCGGCGTGTGGAACAGCCAGGCGGAGCCCTCCGCCGCTGCGATGGTGCCCGCATGGCCGGCCCAGGCGCCGGTCGCGCCGACGGGAACGAGGTAGCGGGCTCCGGTCACCGGCGGCGCCGGCGGCGCCGTCGTGGTGCGGCTTTCGACTGCGAGATGCAGCAGCGCATCGATGATCTCCAGAGCATCGTTGTGGGTGACATGCTTCTGGGCCTGCGCAGCGGCGATACGGGGCATGGCGAGACGGGTGGTGGCGGACATGGAAACCTCCTGTTCCGGATGGACGTTAAGAGATTTTATTCCTATTGTCAAGACGACAATCCCCTTGCCTTGGGTCAGGGAGGCTGACTAAATGGCCTCGATACCCTTGGGGGGGCGATGCTCGATTTTACTGGCCGGCGCGTGTTGATCGTCGGCGACGTCATGCTCGATGTCTATTGCGAGGGCTCGGTTGCCCGGGTCTCGCCCGAGGCCCCCGTCCCCGTCGTGCTGATGTCGGCCCAGCGCCATGTTCCCGGCGGCGCCGCGAACGTCGCGGCGAATGTCGCGAGCCTAGGCGCGGATGCACATCTGGTCGGCGTCGTCGGCGAGGACGACAATGCACGGCTGCTGCACCGGATCATGGGCGGCCGGTTCCCCGCTGTCGCCCTCGGCGACATCGTGGTGGCACCGCAGCGCCCCACCACGACCAAGACGCGGATCATCGGCAACAATGCACAGGTCGTGCGGCTCGACCACGAGCATGCGGCCCCGCTCGACGCCGAGACAGAGCGTCAGCTGCTCGACCGCGTCGAGGCGGCCTTGCCGCATTGCGACGTGGTGGTGCTGTCGGACTACGCCAAGGGCGTCTGCACGGATGCCGTGATTCGCGGCGTCATCGCCCGCGCCACGAAGGCCAGGAAGCCGCTTCTGGTCGATCCGAAGCGGCGGGATTTCTCGGTCTATGCCGGCGCGACGATCATCAAGCCCAATCTCAAGGAGCTCGAGGCGGCGACACACCCGATCGAGGCCGATGACGAGGCGGTCGAGCGGGCGGCCCGCTCGGCGGCGATTCTCACCGGAGCCAGCATCATCGTCACCCGCTCCGAGCGCGGCATGTCCTTCATCGAGGCAGAAGGCCCGGCGATCCATATCCCGACCGCGGCCCGTACCGTCTTCGACGTCTCGGGCGCCGGCGACACCGTGATGGCGGCCCTCGCCGTGGCGCTCAACCCCGACGCCCCGGCCGAGGGCGCCGCCCATGCCCTCGCCATCGCCAACGCCGCCGCCGGCATCGTCGTCGCCAAAGCCGGCACGGCGACCGTCAGCACGGCCGAGATCGCAGCGGAAATGGCGCGTCCCTCGCAGCTGGCGGGCCGCTCGTCGGCCAAGATCGCGACGCGGGCGCAGGCCCGCGCGATCGCCGCCGGCTGGCGCGCGCAAGGGCTCGTCGTCGGCTTCACCAATGGCTGCTTCGACCTGCTGCATCCGGGCCATATCCAGCTGCTCGAGCGCAGCGCCGAGGCTTGCGACCGGCTGATCGTCGGCCTGAACACCGACGCCTCCGTGAGCCGCCTGAAGGGGCCGACGCGCCCCGTCCAGAACGAAACGGCGCGGGCGCAGGTCATGGCCGCACTGGGCATGGTGGATCTCGTGGTGCTGTTCGAGGAGGACACACCGGCAGAGATCGTGGCAGAGCTGCTGCCGCAAGCGCTGATGAAGGGCGCGGACTATACGGTCGAGACCGTCGTCGGCGCCGACACGGTGATCGCTCATGGCGGCCGCGTCGTGCTGATCGACCTCGTCCCCGACAACTCGACGACAGCGCTGGTCAAGCGGGCCATGAACGGCGCGGCGCCGCAATAGGACAGCGGCCGCGTCATGGAGGCGAAAGTGGACCAAACCGGCGAGAGACGCGCCGTTTTCTTCGATCGCGACGGAGTCCTCAACATCGATCACGGCTATGTCGGCCGGATCGAGCAGTTCGAATGGATGCCCGGAGCGAAGGCGGCGATCGCCCGGTTGAACAAGCTGGGCTACCTGGTCTTCGTGGTCACCAACCAGTCCGGTGTGGCGCGGGGCTACTACTCCGAGGACGACGTCGCGACGCTGCACGGGCACATGGCGGCGGAGCTCGCTGCGATCGGTGGGCGCATCGACGCCTTCCACTATTGCCCATTCCTGCCGGGAGCGACGGTCGCGCGCTATGATCGTGACTCGCCGCTGCGCAAGCCCGCGCCCGGCATGCTGCTCGAATTGATCGCGCGCTTCGGCATATGCCGCGAGACCAGCTTCATGATCGGCGACAGGCAGAGCGACATGGAGGCGGCAAGCGGCGCCGGTATCGAGGGGCTCCTGTTCGACGGTGGCGATCTCGACGCCTTCGTCACCGACTACCTCACCGCCAGGAAGATCATCGCGTGAGCCTTTCGGCGCTGCGGAACTGGGCAGTCGAGCAGGCCCTGCCGGTCTGGGGCAGCATTGGCTTCGATGCCGAGCACGGCCAGTTCGTCGAGCAGATCGGCTTCGACAGGCAGCCGATGCTCGAGGCCTCGCGACGCGTGATGGTGCAGGCGCGGCAAATCTATGTCTTTGGACTGGCCCATGAACGGGGCTGGTTCGCCGATGGTGATCGGCTCGCGCTTTCGGCCTATCGGCAATTGATCAAGCGCTATGGCACCGACGGTGCCGGAACCGCGGGATGGGCGTTTGCCACCGATCGGCAGGGGCGCGTCGCCGACTCGACCCGGGATCTCTACGCCCAGGCCTTCGTGCTGCTGGCGCTTGCGACCATCGCGCGTCTGGACGGAGGCACAGGGCCACTCAAGCTGGCGCGCGAGACTCTCGCATTCCTGGATGCCCGGATGGCCTCGCCTTCCGGCGGCTATCTGGAGGCGCTGCCGGCGACATCGGTGTCGCGCCGGCAAAATCCGCACATGCATCTGCTCGAGGCGCTGCTGGCCTGGCATGAGGTGGCTCCCGAGGCCGGCTTCGACGCCAGGGCCTTGCAGATCGCCCGGCTGCTGAAGGCGCGCTTCCTCGTTCGGCTCGGCGACAAGACAGCCCTTGTCGAACATTTCGACGCGACGCTGGCACCTCTCGGCGGGCCGGATTTTGGCTTCGAGCCCGGACATCACTTCGAGTGGGCCTGGCTGCTCGGCGAATGCAAGAGGCTTACCGGCGAGGACTTCTCGCACGAGGCCGAATCACTATGGAGCAGCGCGACGCGATCCGGCTTTCGCGACGACGGCGCCATCTTCGACGAGGTCTCGCTGACCGGCAGGTTGATTCAGGGCGGCGTCAGGCTCTGGCCGCTGACCGAGGCGATCAAGGCCGAGCGCCTCGGCTACGTTTCTCCGGAAGGCGGTCAGAAACGCGATGCAGACACGCTCGCGCAATCGCTGCTGAAGCAGTTCATCGAACCGGCTCCCGCGGGATTGTGGTTCGATCACTTCGATCGCGATGGGCGGCTCAAGAGGAACAACGCTCCGGCGAGTTCGCTCTATCATCTCTGCTGCGCGCTGGCGCAGTATCCGGATTGCCCGTCGAACGCATCGGCCGGATGATGGGTTCGTGGGCGCGCTGGTTAGATCTCGCCCGCGCCAAAGCCGCCACTCTCACTCTGAGCGGCTGCATTCATGAGCAGAAAAACGGAAAGCCTTGGTGCCCCTGGCCGGGATCGAACCAGCACTCCTTGCGGAACTCGATTTTGAGTCGAGCGCGTCTACCAATTCCGCCACAGGGGCCCCTTGCGGGCGGCCGGACTATAGCGATCGGCGTTGCCCGGTCAATCTGTTGCGGTGCATCGGAATGCGGCGGCGGCGGATGGACGTAGCCTGCCCCTGTCGCTAGAGCAGCGCCATGATCAAGCGCCTCTATGAGTGGACGATGTCGCTGGCCGCGCGGCCCAGAGCAGAGCTCTGGCTCGCCATCGTCGCCTTCGTCGAAAGCTCGTTCTTTCTGATCCCCGCCGATGTGCTCTATGTGCCGATGGCGCTGACGCGGCCGTCGCGGGCCTATCGTTTCGCGCTGGTCGCAACGCTGTTCTCGACGCTGGGCGGCATCCTCGGCTATGCGATCGGCTACTACGCCTTCGAAGCATTGGCGCGGCCGGTGCTCGCCTTCTACGGCAAGCTCGGCGCCTTCGAGGCGCTGCGCGCCTGCGCCGGACCAGACACCACGCTGCTCCTGCTGACGACGTCGGGGCTGGCGCATCTGCCCCCGATCAAGGTGGTGACCATCCTGGCCGGCGCCGTCCATATCGGACTCGGCTTCTTCGTGCTGTCCTGCGTGCTGGCCCGCGGCTTCCGCTTTTTCGCGCTCGCCTTCCTGCTGCGGCGCTATGGCGCGACGATCCGGCACTTCGTCGAACGTCGCCTGAAAGTGATCGCGGTGGTGGCTGCGGCCGTGCTGATCCTGCTGTATTTCGGCCTCAAGCTGGTCGCAGGCTCAGGCCAGTTCCTGTCCTGCTGAGGCCCTGGCCCATGACATCCGTTCCCGCTCCCGCCACCGCGGCGCGAGCCCTGATCACCCCCTCACGCCTCATCCTTCTGATCGGACTCGCTTGCCTCGCTCTGATCGCAGGAGCCTGGTTCTTCGAGCTCGTCTGGGGCCTGCGCCCCTGCAAGCTCTGCCTGGAGCAGCGCGTGCCGCACTATGCCGCGATCGGGCTTGCCGCTGCGGCGCTCGTCCTGGCGAGGTCGGCCAGGCTGCGATGGCTCGCCCTGTTCGGGCTCGCCGGGCTGATGGCCTGGAGCACCTGGCTCGGCGTCTATCATTCCGGCGTCGAATGGGGCTGGTTCGCGGGCCCGAACGATTGCGGCGGTGCGGCGGCGCCTGCGGCGGCAGGCATGCAGGACTTCATGAAGCAGCTCCAGACGACGCGCGTCGTGGCCTGCTCGGAGGCTGCCTGGCGCTTTCTGGGCCTGTCGCTGGCGGGCTGGAACGCGCTGGCATCGCTCGGACTGCTGGGACTTGCGCTGAGCGGGCTGGTCAGGCGGCCGCGCGGATGATCGCGCGCCTCGCGACGGGAATCGCGGGGGTCAACTCGGCAGCTGATCGTCGGTCTCCAGCCCAGCGCAACTCCATAGGTCGGAAGCCGTCAGCGGGTGCCTCCATGGTGGCGCGCCTTTGCCGCTGCAATCGAAGAAGGGGCGCTGCCGCGCCCCTTCTGTCTCCGATCCTCGGTCGGGTCGATCGGCACGCCGGGCCTCAATCCTTCACGAAGGCGAGCAGGTCCGGATTGATGACGTCCGCATGGGTCGTCAGCATGCCGTGAGGATAACCGGCATAGGTCTTCAACGTGCCGTTCTTCAGCAGCTTCACGGAAATCCTCGCGCTGTCGTCGATCGGGACAATCTGGTCGTCCTCGCCATGAAGCACGAGGGTGGGAACGGTGATCGCCTTGAGATCCTCCGTCTGGTCGGTCTCCGAGAACGCCTTGATACCGTCGTAATGCGCCTTGGCGCCGCCCATCATGCCCTGGCGCCACCAGTTCCAGATCACGCCCTGATCGACCTTCGCGCCGGCGCGGTTGAAGCCGTAGAAGGGGCCCGTCGGCAGGTCGAGAAAGAACTGCGCACGATTGTCCGCAAGCGCCTTGCGCAGGCCGTCGAAGACGTCGATCGGCAGGCCGCCGGGATTGCCTGCGGTCTTCAGCATGAGCGGCGGAACCGCGCTCACGAGCACCGCCTTGGCGACGCGCCCCTGCGGCTGGCCGAACTTCGCGACATAGCGCGCAACCTCGCCGCCGCCGGTGGAATGGCCGATATGGACGGCGTTCCTCAGATCGAGATGCTCGGCGACCACCGAAGCGTCGGCGGCATAGTGGTCCATATCGTTGCCGACATCGACCTGCGACGAGCGGCCGTGACCGCGACGATCATGCGCCACGACGCGGTAGCCATTCGCGAGGAAGAAGAGCATCTGCGCGTCCCAGTCGTCCGAGGACAGGGGCCAGCCATGGTGGAACACGATCGGCTGCGCGCTCTTCGGGCCCCAGTCCTTGTAGAAGATCTCGACGCCGTCCCTTGTCGTGACGAATGCGCTGGTCATGGTCCTTGTCCCTTCGGGCGATGAGATGATGTGATGCAGCGCGGTTCGCCGGCCGGAAGCCGAGATCACCGGGCTGCGCTGGCCCAGGAACGCTAGGCGACGGATGGCGCCTGCTGAATTCTACGCTCGGTTGGAGCGACTATACGAAGGTGTGCCTCGCGGGCGGATCAGGATGCAGGCCCGAGCGCGGTCGACAGGTGGCGCGCCATCGCATCGACATCGACCGGCTTTTCGAGGAACGCGCAGGCGCCGGCCGCCATCACCTTCTGTCGCGTCGCTTCCGTCGGGAAGGCGGTCATGAAGATGATCGGAAACCCATGCCCGACCCGGATCAGCTCGGCCTGAAGCTGGTCGCCCGTCACGAGCGGCATCTGGATGTCGCTGATCAGGCAATCCGGCGGCTCGATCTCGCAGGCGGCGAGAAAATCCGCCGCCGTGCCATAGCTGCGGACCTCATAGCCGAACGAGCGAAGCAAGCTCGTCAGCGAACTTCGAACCCCCTCGTCGTCATCCACGACGGCAATGATCGGCGTCCGTTTCATCCGTGTCTGTCCTTCGTGCGAGCTGGCGCACGAAAGAGCGTCCGATGCGCGTCCATATCCTGATATTGTCGATCAAGGCCGCGGTTGGAATCATACACTGGTTTGCAGGACGCTACGTCAGCCGCCGGAAACGCCGAGGGCCTGAGCCTTGCGCACAAGGTCCGCCAGCGTGCGCACGCCCATCTTGCGCATGACATTGCCGCGGTGGATCTTCACCGTGATCTCGCTCAGCCCGATGATGCCGGCGACCTGCTTGTTCATCAGCCCGGAGACGACATGAGCCATCACCTCGCGCTCGCGCGGCGTGAGCGTCTCATATTCGGTGCGGAGATTGCCCATGGAGGCCGCGGCGCTGCGCCGTACGCGGTCGCGCTCCACCGCAGTCGTCACCGCGTCGAGCATGTCCTGATCGCGAAACGGCTTGGCGAGGAAGTCGATCGCTCCGGCCTTCATGGCCTGGACCGTCATCGGAATGTCCCCGAAGCCGGTCATGAAGACGATCGGCAATTCGATCCCGTGCTGCGAAAGCTGTGTCTGGAACTCCAGGCCGCTGATGCCCGGCAGGCGGACGTCGAGGATGATGCAGCCCGGCACATCCGGCAGCGCCGCCTGGAGCAACTCGGCGGGTGACGCACAGAGCCTGGTCTGCATCCCGACAGAGCGGAGCAGGCTGTCGAGCGATGCACGTACGGCGCTGTCGTCATCGACGACGATGACGATCGGTTCGCTCGGGGCGCCCGCGGGCTGCGGATTAGATGCGGTGTGTCGGATCATGAGATGCATCGCCTTCCCGGACTGGCAGGCTCAGCCGAAACGTCGCCCCTGTGCCCACCGCGCTTTCGACGGATAGCGTTCCGTCATGAGCTTCGGCGGTGGTCCGGCAGATCGCAAGACCCATGCCCATCCCGTCCGGTTTGGTGGTGAAGAAGGGATCGAACAGCCGGCCGATCTCGTCGGGCCCGATACCGGGGCCGGTATCGGCCACGGTGACCTCGACCATGCCAGCGCCCACAAGCGACGCGCGGACGCAAAGGAGCCGTGCTCCAGCCTTACCCGCCATGGCCTGGCTCGCATTGACCATGAGATTGACGAGCACCTGTTGCAGCTGGACCCGATCCCCGCTGACAGGCGGCAGGTTCGGATCGATGTCGGTGCGCAGCTCGATGCGTCCCCGCGCCAGCTCCCGCTCCACCAGTTGGGTCGCCTCCTCGGCGATAGCGGCGATGTCGACTTCCGCCTTCTGCGCCGGGGCCTTCTTGAGGAAGGCCCGGATCCGCTTGACGATCTCGCTGGCGCGCCGCCCTTCCGCGATCACGCGCCCGATTGCGGCTTCGACCTCCTTGAGGTCCGGCGTTTCCCGCCGCAGCCAGCGCATGCCCGCCTCGCCGCTGGTCACGACCGCCATCAGCGGCTGGTTGACCTCATGCGCGATCGAGGCGGTCAGTTCTCCGAGCGTCGCCACCCGCGCCGCATGGGCCAGCTCCGCCTGCGCGGCAAGGAGCGCATCCTGCGCCTGCTTGCGCTCGCTGTTGTCGATGACGAACACCAGCACGTTGTCGGCGTCCTCATGCCGCCGGGGAAAGGTGATCGCGAAGAGGACGGGGATACGACGCCCGTCAACGGCCGTGATCTCCGTTTCGCCCTCGTAGAACGTCTCGCCACGGGCAAAGGCCATCAGTGCGGACGGGAATGTCCGGTCGCTTTCGCTCAGGATGTCATCGACCGACGACAGCAGATGCGACGCGCTGCCGGCTGCGGCCATCGCCAGAAACGCCGGATTCACGTCGACGATCTTCGTCAGCTTGCGGGCCCGATCGATGAAATCCGGATGCCTGGCGAGATGAACGCTCAAGGCCGCCTCGTCCGGCGCATCGAGGCGCGCGAGTTCCGCGCGAATAGCCGTCCAGTCCTCCTCGATGACGCCGATCCGGGTGGCGTCGAACATTCGGCGATAGCGCCGCTCGCTCTGGATGAGCGCAGCATGGGCGGCCTGCCGTTCGGTGACGTCGGTATGCGTCTCGAGAACATCGGTCGGCTTTCCCGAACGGTCGCGCTGCATGGCCCAGCGGCTCTCGACGATCAAAGCCTTGCCGCCCTTGGTGCGCTGCTCCAGCCTGCCGTCCCAGCGCCCGGTTTCGAGAAGGGTCGCCTCGACTGCTTCGCGCGGCTCCGAATAGCGGGTCCTGAGCAGGTCATCGGCCATGCGGCCGACCGCTTCGCGCGCTGTGAACCCGTAGACCTCTTCTGCCGCATTGTTCCAGAAGCTGATCACGCCAATTCGGTCCCTGACGAAGATCATGTCGTGCGACAGGTTCAGCAGCCTTGCCTGGGAGGAGAGGGTCTCCGTCGCCTTCTGGCCATGGAGCGCCAGCAACGCCACGATGCCGATGGCGGCCAGGCTGACGAGCGCCCGCAATGTCGGCGAGCCGACATGACGCAGCCCATGCGAGTCGACATAGGCGATCACGGTCAGGGCGATGCTGGCGGCAGCGGCGACGATGATATCGGTGCGCCGCGCCGTCCGCGCCGCCAGAAGAACGACGACGACGTAGAGCACGGCCACCGCTCCTTCGAGCGGAGTCAGCGTGTCGATCAGGAAGATGCCCAGCGCCAGCAGGATCGCCGCAGCCCGGAAGGCGATCAGGCTCATGGGGCTTCGTTACCCGGGCACGCGTTCATGGCAGCAGTCCTGAATGCGGCATCTTCGCCGATTTGCATGGGTTCGTCGCGGTGCATGCGTCGGCCTCACCGGCTCGCTAGTGTCGCATGCTCGCGTCCAGGTCGATCGCATGCAAGCGCGGCCGGCTCAACAGCGGCAGCTCGACCGAGAAGGTCGATCCCTCGTTCTCGACCGAGCGAACCGAAATGGGATGGCCGAGCATATCCGCCGTCTCGCGGACGATGAGGAGACCGAGGCCGAGCCCCTCGAGACCGCGTGCCTGGCTTCCCCGCTCGAAGGCGTCGAAGATGCGCGACAGATGGGTCGGTGGAATGCCGCAGCCGGTGTCGTTGACCTCGATACCGATCCGGTCGCCCTGCAGCCGGGCCGCGACGCGAACCCGACCGCCGCGACCGCTGAACTTGATCGCGTTGCCGACGAGATTGCGCAGGATCGTCGCGAGCATCCGCGGATCGGTTTCCACGAAGACCTGCGGCAGATCGAACGCCAGCTCCGTGCCGCAGATCTCGGCATAATGGCGCCAGTCGCGCTCGACACGCCCGGTGATGTCCTGCAGCAGGACGACTTGCGGCTCCGGTGTCAAGGCGATGCCGCGCTGAGAAAGCCGCGCCATGTCGTCCAGCTCGTTGTTCAGGCGACGCAGCGCGTCAGTCGCCACGGCGAGGCGGCCGGTCGCGCACCGGGCTTTGCCTTCATCGACGGCTCGCGCGATGGCCAGCAGGGCAACCTGGAGCGGCTGCTTGAGATCGTGCCCGGCAACGGCCATCAGCAGGGCCATCGAGCGGCGCGACGCCTCGGCCCGCTCGACAGCCTGGTCCTCGATCACCCCGGAAGAAATCTCGATCTTCATGTCGCCGCACCCCGATGGCTTGTCCCGTCACTCTGACGGAAATCGGGCGAAGGGAAATCATACAGGGGTTTAGTTCCTCCCCTCCACGCGTCCCGTCTCCCGCCGCCGTGACGGCGTAGCTCGCACACCGTTGCCATCGGACGATTCCGGCGCCGGCTCCGGCGCCATAAACCCAAGTATGACCTAACGAAACCAGCGGTCGATATCGCGCCGGCGGCGGCATTTCTAACGTTGGGGGTGTCGGGGTCGCGAGCCCCGTGACCTGACGTGCTTCATCTGATTTCCGCGGGCTCGCGCCCGGCCCGGACAGATGGCTCGTCGCAACGCGAGGGATGGCCATGAACGACCTTTCACTGAGCGCACGCCGCGCCGCTGCCCTGCGGACACCGACCGATCTCGGCATGCAGGCGACCGCAGACATCGCCGGGGCGCTGACGGCCCTGCTGGCGGACATGTTCGCGCTCTACATCAAGACCAAGAATTTCCACTGGCACATGTCGGGACCGCATTTCCGCGATTACCACCTGATGCTCGACGAACAGGGCGACCAGATTCTCGCCACCACCGACGTCATCGCCGAAAGGGCGCGCAAGCTCGGCGGCACGACGCTGCGTTCGATCGGCCACATCGGGCGTATCCAGCGCATTCTCGACAATGATGCCGACTTCGTCACGCCGTCGGACATGCTCTCGGAGCTCGCCGACGACAACCGACGCCTGACCGGCTTCCTGCGCGCCACCCACGTCGCCTGCGAGGATCATAACGACGTCGCCTCCGCCAGCCTGATCGAGGTCTGGATCGACGAGGCCGAGCGGCGCAGCTGGTTCCTCTACGAGACCACGCGCGCATCGCGCTGACGCTCGCAATCATCGCGCCCCGCAAGATCCATGGAGCGAACCATGCCGAATGCCCGTCTCTGTACGCCATTGCCGGCCGGCACGCCGGCCCCTGCCTTCAGCCTGTCCGCGACACCGGACCAGCGCGTCTCTCTGGAAAGCCTGCGCGGTCGGCCGGTGATCCTGGCCTTCTACCCCGCGGATTGGAGCCCCGTCTGCGGTGACCAGATGGCGCTCTACAACCAGATCCTGCCTGAATTCCATCGTTCGGCAAATGCCCAGCTCATCGGCATTTCCGTCGACGGCGTCTGGTGCCATGCCGCCTTTGCCGCCGCCCGCAACCTGCACTTCCCCCTGCTCGCGGATTTCGAGCCGAAGGGTGCCGTCGCGCGCAGCTACGGCGCCTATCGCGAGGAAGACGGCCTGTGCGAGCGCGCTCTCTTCGTCATCGATCGCGCCGGCATCATCCGCTGGAGCTACCTGTCGCCGCTCGGCATCAATCCCGGCGCCGACGGCATTATCGAGGCACTTGATGGACTTGAAGCGCAGCAAACTTCGGAGGCTGTTGGTCAATGAGCCGGCTTATTATCCCCGTTGATCAGAGAGATCATGCAATCGGGCCGTCCGACGCCCCCATCACCTTGGTCGAGTATGGCGACTACGAGTGCCCCTATTGCGGCGAGGCCTATCCGATCATCAAACAGGTGCAGCGGCTGATGGGCGACCAGCTGCGCTTCGTCTTCCGTAATTTCCCGATCGCCGAGCTGCATCCTCACGCCGTGCGCGCTGCGGAATTCGCCGAGGCGGCGGCCGGGTCTGGCAAGTTCTGGCAGGCCCATGACCTGCTGTACGAGAACCAGACAGCGCTGGGCGATGCCGATCTGATGGCCTACGGTGCGAAACTGGGCCTCGCGTCCTCGGCACTGGCGGAAGCCTTCAATGGCCGCTTCGACGACGCCTTGCGGGCGGATTTCATCGGCGGCGTCCGGAGCGGCGTCAACGGCACGCCGAGCCTGTTCATCAACGGGCTGCGCTACGACGGCAGGCGCGATGTCCGAGATCTCGTCGATGCCCTGAGCCTGGCGACACGAGACGTTTCCTTTGTGCCCGCTACCAACCACGACCGCTTCTGACTTCCTGCGACGAAAGGAATGCGACGATGAGCGAGGGCACGAGATCCTTCCGCTACCAGCTTGAGAAAGCCGAGCCGCGCACGGGAGCAGGCGGCATCACACGCGGTGCCTCCATCCGCGAGTTTCCGGCCAGCATCGGCATCGCAGGCGTCTCGATGCGCCTCGCGCCCGGCTCGATGCGTGAGCTGCACTGGCATGCGAACGCCGCCGAATGGGCCTATGTCGTCTCCGGGAACTGTCGCACCACGGTGCTCCATCCTGACGGTGACTCGGCGACCGACAGCTTCGGACCTGGCGATGTCTGGTATTTCCCGCGCGGCTGGGGCCATTCCATTCAGGGACTGGGCCCCGGCGAATGCCATTTCATCCTGATCTTCGACAATGGCGATTTCTCCGAGGATCACACCTTCAGCATCACCGACTGGCTGGCGCACACGCCACCGCAGGTCGTCGCCCAGAATCTCGGCCTGCCAGCCTCGGAACTGGCGCGCCTGCCCTCGGGCGAAGCCTATTTCGCGCAAGGCCCGGTTCCCGACGACCAGTCTGGGCTTGCAGCGCAACGACCAGCCGCCGAATTGACGACCAGGCATCGCTACCCGCTGATGGCCCAGCAGCCCCGGCGCGTAGCTGGCGGTGGCACCCAGCGCGTCGTCACGGTCGACGAATTTCCCATCTCCACGACGATGGCGGGCTCGATCCTCGAGATTCAGCCCGGCGCGATGCGGGAGCTGCACTGGCATCCGAATGCGGATGAGTGGCAGTACTATCTCCACGGCGAAGCCGAAATGGCGGTCTTCCTCGCCGAAGGCCAGGTCGTGATCGAACGCTTCGAGGCTGGCGATATCGGTTACGCTCCGATGGGCGCCGGGCACTATATCCGCAACACCGGCTCATCGGTCCTGCGGTTGCTGATCGGTTTCAACAGCGGACGCTACCAGGCGAACGACCTCTCTGCCTGGCTGGCATCGAACCCCGTCGATGTGATCGCCACGAATCTCGGCCTGCCGCAGGAGGTGGCAGCGCGGCTGCCGCACCGCACCAGCTTCATGATCCCGGGTCCCTGATCGAGAGCGAGCGCCACAGCGCGCAACGGGTTGATGTTAAAAGCGAAGCGGCCGCCGCATCCGAATGCGGCGGCCGCAAGTGTTTGTGCTCCTCGCCGGGGCTCGTCGGGGCCGTTCGAGGTCGCGGCCTGCCCTAGGCGACGTTCAGTTCCACATTGATGTTGCCCCTGGTTGCCTTCGAATAGGGGCAGGTCTGGTGTGCCTCGTTGACGAGTTCGCGCGCCAGCTCCCTGTCGATGCCGGGAAGGCTGACATTGAGGCGGACCTGCAGAAAATAGGCGCCATCAGTCGAGCCGAGATCGACTTCGGCATCGACAGCGAGGCCGGCGGGCAAGGCCATCTGGCGCTTTTTGGCGGCAATCCCGATCGCCCCGATGAAGCAGGCCGACCAGCCGGCCGCGAAAAGCTGCTCGGGGTTGGTGCCGGCGGCGGCGCTGCCGGGAGGCGACAGCTTCACGTCGAGCCGGCCGTCCGAGCTGCGGGAGGCGCCATCGCGCCCGCCCACCGTGTGGGTCTTGGCGGTATACAGGACTTTCTCGATTCTGGTCATGGAACGCTCCATCCTTCGCCGCTCCACAGGTGGCGGCTTGCGACGGTCGTTTCCCAGGTCGACATGTCCGGCATGTTTGCGGATCGCGGCGATACGCAACGAAGCGTCCGTTTTCCCGGGCCGTATACAGTCTCATACGATCGCGCCCGTCCGCCGCGAAACCGGCAGCCGCGCCCCCGCCGCAACGAGCTGTCCGCCGATTGTATCCCTTCGTATCCGACGGCCCGGATCCTACGGGGGCTTTCAAATCCGGCGCGACGCGACACAGCGCAGATACAGCCGCCAGGCTTCCTTCCCTGAGCAGACAGCAAAACGGGAACAGAGCCATGACAGACCAGATCGATCACCCGCGGCGGACCTTCCTCGGCACCATGGCGCTCGGCACCGTCCTCGCGCAGATCGGCGCGATCGGCACCGCCAGCGCTCAGACCCACGGCTCGGCCTCAACGCATGCCGGTTCGGGCCAGGGCGCGCAGGCCTCCTTCGCCGCCGAGAAGCGGATCGAGGCGGGCGATCTCGATGTCGGTTATGTCGAGGCCGGGCCGGCGGACGGCCCGCCGGTGCTGCTGCTGCACGGCTGGCCCTACGACATTCACAGCTATGTCGAGGTCGCGCCGATTCTGGCGAAGGCCGGCTACCGGGTGATCGTGCCGCATCTACGCGGCTATGGCAGCACCCGCTTCCGTTCGCCCGAGGCGCCGCGCAACGGCCAGCAGGCGGCGCTCGCCGTCGACGCCCTCGCCCTGCTGGACGCGCTGAAGATCGAAAAGGCGCTCGTGGCCGGCTATGACTGGGGCGCGCGCACCGCCGACATCCTCGCCGCCCTCTGGCCCGAGCGCTGCAAGGCGCTGGTCTCGGTCAGCGGCTATCTGATCGGCAGCCAGGAGGCGAACAAGGCGCCCCTGCCGCCGAAGGCCGAACTGCAGTGGTGGTACCAGTTCTACTTCGCCACCGCGCGGGGCGAGGCCGGCTATGCCAAGTACACCCACGACTTCGCCCGCCTGATCTGGGAGCTGGCCTCGCCGAAATGGGACTTCGACGCCGCGACCTTCGCGCGCTCCGCGGCCTCGCTCGACAATCCCGATCACGTCGCCATCTCGATCCACAATTACCGCTGGCGGCTCGGCCTCGCACAGGGCGAGGCGAAGTATGACGAGATCGAGCGCAAGCTCGCGGCCTTCCCGAGCATCGGGATTCCGACCATCACCATCGAGGGCGACGCCAATGGCGCGCCGCACCCTGAGCCCGCCGCCTATCGCAAGCGCTTCACCGGCAAATACGAGCATCGGCTCTTCAAGGGTGGCATCGGCCACAACCCACCCCAGGAAGATCCGCGGGCCTTCGCGCAGGCGGTCATCGACGCTGATCGGCTCTGACTGCGGCTGAGGGAACACGCCCATGAAAGCCCTTGCCGCCCTGCCCTATGCGGGTGCCGTTACCGCCATCGCCCTCGTCGGCGCTGTCTCCATCGCCAGAGGCGATGGAGACAGGAAGCCCGCCTCGCCGATCTACGGGGTCACGATCCCCGACGGATATCGCCAATGGGAGCTGGTCGCGCCGGCGCTGGAGCACGAGCCGCTCAACGAGCTGCGTGCCGTCGTCGGCAACCAGAAGGCGATCGACGCCTACCAAGCCGGAACGCTGCCGTTTCCGGACGGCACCGTGCTCGTGAAACTGGCCTGGAAGCACATCCAGTCGCCCGAGTTTGAATCCGCCCTCGTCCCCGGTGCGGCCACGACCGTGCAGGTGATGGTCAAGGATTCGAAGAAGTATCCCGACAGCGGCGGCTGGGGCTTCGGCCGCTTCATCGACGGCAAGCCCGTGGACGCGGCGCAGCACAAGACCTGCTTCGCCTGCCATGAGTCGCGGGTGAAGGCGCGAGACTACGTCTTCACCAAATTCGCGCCCTAGAGCCGGGGCGCGAGAGCGCCTTGGCCCCATCCCGAAGGACCGGGCCGATGGCAGCCACAGCGCTTGAACTGGTCGTCGACGAGCTGGCGATCCGCAAGCTCCTCGCCCGTCTGGCCCAGGCGGCGGACGACCGCGATGCGGCCGGTTATCGTGCATGTCTCGCCGAAACCGTGCGCGCCGAGCCGTCGGAAGAGGCGGCTCCCATTCCGGCCGACGACTATGTGCGTGCCTCGATGGCGCGGCTGTCGCGTGCGCACTGGACCCAGCACAGGCTCGCCAATCCCGTCATCGACATCCAGCCCGACAGGCAGCGGGCGCGCGCCCGCGTCGACCTGGTCGTGGATCTCGCCGTCACCGACACCGAAGGCGAGCAGCACCGGCTCACGCTCGGCGGCCGCTACGACATCGGCCTCACCCGTCGCAGCGGGACATGGCTGATCGATCGCCGCTGGCTTCGCCAGCTCTATGCCGACGGCGACGCGAAGGCGCTCGCGCTCTGAGCCCGTCGTCGAAAACGCCCGGCCGAACTCCAGACTGCGAGCGGCCTCATCGAAAGGAACCCAGCATGCAGCGCTTCGATCAGGTCTATATCGGCGGCCAGTTCCGCATGGCGCATGGCCGCGAGGAACTCGAGCTCGTCAATCCAACGACCGAGGAGCCGAGCGGCATTCTCGTCATGGCCGACGCGGAGGATGCGAGACGGGCGGTCGATAGTGCGCAGAGCGCCTTCGCCGGCTGGTCGCGAAGCTCGAAGAAGGAGCGGATCGACCTCCTCTACAATCTCAGCGAGGCCGTGCGCGCCCGCGCCGACGGGCTGACCGAAGCGACGATCCTCGAATATGGCGGCCCGATCGAGCAGGCGAAATGGCGCGCCGGTCTCGCCGCGAACAACTTCCTGGCAGCCGCCAAGCTGCTCGAGGATTTCGCGTTTTCGCGCTGGATCAACGATACGGAGGTGGTCGCGCAGGCCGCCGGCGTCGCCGTCCATATCGTTCCCTGGAACAGCGTCTACAACGCCATCAGCGTCAAGATGGCGGGTGCGCTTGCGGCCGGCTGCCCCGTCGTGGTCAAGCCCAGCGAATTCAGCGCCTGGCAGACCCGGCTGTTCACGGAGTGCCTGCATGCGGCCGGGGCGCCGGCCGGCCTGATCAATGTCGTGGCCGGGCGCGGCGATGTCGTCGGCGAGGCCCTGACCGGGCATCCCGCTGTCCGCAAGATCTCCTTCACTGGCTCGACGCGCGTCGGCAAGACGATCATGGCCAAGGCCGCTGCGCGAATGACGCGGGTGACGCTAGAGCTCGGCGGCAAGGCGCCGACCGTCGTGATGGAAGACGCAGATCTCGAAAAGGCCGCTGCGACGGCGATGGCAGCCGGCTTCGCCAATAACGGCCAGGCCTGCATCGCCGGCACGCGCATCCTGGTGCCGCGCGCCCGGCTCAAGGCCTTTAGCGAGGCGGTCGAACGTGCCGTCGCGACGATCGTGCTGGGTGATCCGCGCGATCCTCGAACGACGCTCGGGCCTCTGGTCAATCGCCGGCAATTCGAGCGGGTGCAGGGCTATATCCGCAAGGGGATCGAGGAAGGGGCGAGGCTCGTCACCGGTGGCGAAGGACGGCCGGAAGGGCGCGCCCGCGGCTTCTTCGCCAGGCCGACCGTGTTCGCCGACGTCAGCAACGACATGACCATCGCGCGCGAGGAGATCTTCGGGCCGGTGCTCTGCGTGATCGCCTATGACGACGAGGACCATGCGATCGAGATCGCCAACGACACCGAGTTCGGGCTCCATGCCTATGTCGTCGGCGAGGATGTCGGACGGGCACGGGCTCTGGCAGGCCGGATCGATGCGGGGCGGGTCGCGATCAACGCCGTCCTGCATGAACCGCTGGCGCCGTTCGGCGGCTTCAAGGAGTCGGGTATCGGACGCGAATACGGGCTCTACGGCATCGAGGATCATCTCGAACTCAAGGCAATCATGGGGCGCAGCGACCCTTGATTGCCTTGAGTTGCCGGGACCAGTGAGCCGAGGTCCCGGCTGATCGTCCCTCAGCTCACCCGAAGGTAAACGCGAAGGCCTCCGCCCCGGCGTCCAGAAAGCGGATCTCGAAGAGCTGTTCCCTGACTTCGCCGGGTTGGCGGACGAGCTGATAGAGCCTGGTTTCGCCGATCGTGCCATTGCCCTCGGCGTCGATATCGGCGCCGTGATCGGCGCCGGGCACCTTGCCATCGATCGTCACGCGGAAGCGGACCGGCTTGCCGGCCGCCCCGGGACCGAGAACCAGATGCAGGTCCCTCGCGCTGAAGCGGAAGGCGATCCCGCCGCCGGCGCGGTCGAGCACCGCGCTCTCGGCACCGATCGTCCAGCGACCAGAGAGACCCCATTGATTCAGCCGCAGCGCCCGGACGCTGTAGTCGCGCGGCTGGTCGCCCGCGACGCCCTCTGGCGAGACGAAGCCCGAGGCCTTCTCATAGCCGAGATAGGTTTCGCCCGAACGCGCCGGCCGCGCCGGATCGACCGCTGCCTGAGCGCCCTGCGCATTCGGAGCCACGATGGCGGCACCCGCGGCACGATTGCCGGCCGCCTCCGCCAGCAGATCCTGGATCACCCGCTCAGACTGCTTCTCGTCGCCCTCGCCGAAATGGGCGTGCCGGATCCGGCCCGCGGCATCGACGAAGTAGAGCGCCGGCCAGTAGCTGTTGCGATAGGCGCGCCAGATGCGGAAGTCATTATCGACCGCGACGGGATAGGTGATGCCGAAGCGCGCGATCGCCTGCCGGATGTTGTCGATCTTCTTCTCGAAGGCGAATTCCGGGGTGTGGACTCCGACCACGACCAGTCCCTGATCCTTGTACTTCTCCGCCCAGGCGCGGACATTAGGCAGGGTGCGGATGCAGTTGATGCAGGAATAGGTCCAGAAGTTGACCAGGACGACCTTGCCGCGAAGCTCGTCCGCCTTCAGCGGCGCGGAGTTGAGCCAGGCCACGGCGCCATCGAAGCCCGGGGCTGCGCCACGGTCCGGCAGCGGGCTGCGATAGGTCTGGCTCGACGCAGTGGCCGGGCGGGTGTCGCCATTCTCGGCCAGGCGTGAGCTGCCCGTCGGTGAAACGTCGCCGCCAATTCGCGCCAGCAGCTTCTGCTCGATACCGGTGGTGCCGGCATAGGAGAGCTGGGTCAGAAGGCCGGTGTCCAGCCCGAGGCCGATCGCCAGGACGCTCGCAAGAACCGCGATGCCGACGCCTTGCCGGATGCGCTCTCCGATCCCCAGAGAACGCTTCATCGCCGCAAGCGCCCTGCCGCCGGCGAGGACGGCCAGCGCGATGGAGGTCGCAGCGCCCGCGGCATAGGCGGCAAGGAGGAGCGCCGTCCCGGCATCGGCCCCGTGGAGCGCCGCGCCCGTCAGGACGAGCCCCAGGATCGGGCCGGCACAGGGCGCCCAGAGCAGGCCGGTGGCGACGCCAAGCAGCAGCGAACCGCCAATCGAGGGCTTCCCGGCTTCGCTGCCGCCGGCAAGCCGGTCGCCGAGCGCGACGATCGGGCGAGAGAAGAAGGCCGCCGCGCGCGGCGAGATCAGGGTCACGGCGAAGACCGCGACCAGCACCAGGGCCGCCCAGCGCCCGATCTCGTTCGCCTGCACGGCCCAGCCGCCGCCGATGGCGGCGAGGCTCGCCACGGCGGAGAATGTCAGCGCCATGCCGATCAGCATCGGCAGCACGCCGCGTGCAAACGGCTGGTCGGCTCGTGCGAAGACGAAAGGCAGGATCGGCAGGATGCAGGGGCTGAGGATGGTCAGCACGCCGGCGAGATAGGAGATCACGAACAAGGTCATGGCGGGTCCTCTGGGCGGCGGAGGCAGCCACCCGACAGAATGGCCTCCTCCGAATGCCCGCACCTGACCTGTCCGACGTATCTCCGGTGTTTTCGCCGACGGGCTGATCTGTATCGCCGTGTACGATGCGCTGGCTGCTCTGCTCTACAGCCGCCGCCACGCCTTACTTGGACACCGAGCGCGCGGCCTCGACGATCAGCTCGGCCACCTCCGCCGGCTTCGAGACGTAGACGGCGTGGCTGGCCGCGATCTCGCGGACCTTGCTGCCCGCCCGACGGGCCATCTCGCGTTCGAGCTCCGGATTGATCGAACGGTCCTTGCTTGCCACCAGCGCCCAGCTCGGCTTGCTCTTCCAGGCCGGATCGCCTGCTTCCGTCGAGAAGGCGGTCTTCGCCGCAAAGACCTGGGAACGCGCGAGGAATGCAGCTTCGGCCTTGGGCAGATCGGCCGCGAAGGCGACGGGGAATGCCTGTGGGTCGAGATAGAGATAGCCGTCCGCGGTCGCCTTGATCGCATCCGGCTGGGCGTTCGGAACCGGCTTGCTGCCGGCCAGCTTACCGAGGCTCTCGCCCTTGTCGGGCTGGAAGGCCGCGACATAGACGAGCCCCGCGACCTTGCCGTCATGGCCGGCCTCGCTGATCACCATGCCGCCATAGCTGTGCCCGACGAGGATGGCCGGACCATCCTGCAGAGCCAGGATGCGCCGGGTCGCGGCTACGTCGTCCTGCAGCGAGGTCAGCGGCTCCTGAACGATCGTGACCTTATAGCCCTTTGCGGTCAGCCGGTCGGAGACCTTGCGCCAGCCGGAGCCGTCGGCGAAGGCGCCGTGGACGATGACGATGTTGCGGATCTCTGCCGCTTCGACAGCGGAACAAGTGGCGGCGATCGGCAGCATCAGCCCGCCGATGACAGCTGAGATGAAACCCTTGCGCATGGGCGCGTCCTTCCTGCTCGTTTCATGATGAGGATGTCGGCGGCAGGCCGAACCGTCTCGGCCCGCTTGCCGGTGCCCACCGTGCAGGAAGACAACGCCGCATTCGACGGGAAGATTGTCCGCGTCGATGTCGAGCCGGGTGCGCGATACATGAGCTTACAAATCTCGCGCGCCTTATCGACCGCAGACCGGCCGGGCTCTGCTATGGCTTGGAAAAGGAAAGCGGAAAGCCCTTGCCGATGGATCACATCGACCATGTCCTCGTCGTCGACGACGATCGCGAGATCCGGGATCTCGTATCGAGCTATCTGAAGAAGAATGGCCTGCGGGTGACGACGGCCGCCGATGGACGGCAGATGCGGTCCTTCCTGGAGACCGATCGGGTCGACCTCATCGTCCTCGACGTCATGATGCCCGGCGATGACGGGCTGGTGCTCTGCCGCGAGCTCCGCGCCGGCAAGCACAAGGCGACCCCGGTCCTGATGCTGACCGCGCGCAATGACGACACCGACCGGATCGTCGGGCTGGAGATGGGCGCCGACGACTATCTGGCGAAGCCTTTCGTCGCCCGCGAATTGCTGGCGCGCATCAAGGCCGTCCTTCGCCGCACGCGGATGATGCCGCCGAACCTCCAGGTAACCGAGGCCGGCCAGCTGCTCGCCTTCGGAGATTGGCAGCTCGACACCGTGGCGCGCCACCTGCTCGACAGGGACGGCACGGCTGTGGCGCTGAGCGGCGCCGAGTACCGCCTGCTGCGGGTTTTCCTCGACCATCCGCAGCGCGTGCTCAACCGCGACCAGCTCCTGAACCTGACCCAGGGCCGCGAGGCCGAACTTTTCGACCGCTCGATCGACCTGCTCGTCAGCCGGTTGCGGCAACGCCTGCGCGACGACGCGCGCGAGCCTGCTTATATCAAGACCGTCCGCAGCGAAGGCTACGTGCTCGCCATGCCGGTCGAGATCGTCACGGCCCGGGAGTGAAGAGCATGACCCGGATGCGCCGGTTCCTGCATCTGCCGCGCACCTTGCGCTCCCGGCTCTTCCTGATCCTGTTCGCCGGGCTGGCGGCAGCGCATATCCTGTCCTTCGGGCTGCTGTTCTATGAACGAACCATCAGCGCCAAGGCGACGATGTACACGACGCTGGAAAACGACGTCGCCACCTCGATCGCGCTGCTCGACCGCCTGCCGCCGCAGGAGCGCCCGCAATGGCTGCCCATGCTCGACCGGCGGACCTATCGCTACGAGTTGGGTGCAGGCTTGCCCGGCGTGCCGGAGCTCAGCCCGCGGGCGGCGGAGATCGCGCATACGATCAGTGTCGCGGCCGGGCGGCGCTTCCCGGTCAAGGTCGAGAGCATTCCCGGCGAGCGCGAGCACCTGCAGGCGCATGTCACGCTGAGCGACGGCACGCCCGTCACCATCGACATCCACCCTGCCCTGATGCCGCTCGCAAGCTGGCTGCCCTATATGCTCGCGGCCCAACTCGCGCTGCTGGTCGCCTGCACCTGGCTGGCCGTGCGGCTGGCGATCCGGCCACTTCTGCGCTTCGCCAATGCCGCCGAGACGCTCGATCCCGGCCGCAAGGCGGTGCGGCTCGAGGAGACCGGCCCGGCCGAGGTCGCCTATGCGGCGACCGCCTTCAACGCGATGCGGGACCGGATCGCGCACTATCTCCAGGAACGCGTCCAGATCCTCGCCGCAATCTCGCACGACCTGCAGACGCCAATCACCCGCATGAAGCTGCGCGCCGAGATGGCGGACGAAAGCCCGGAGAAGGAGCGGCTGATCAGCGACCTCTCCGAGATAGAGCGGCTGGTCCGCGAAGGCGTCGCCTATGCGAAAAGCGCCCATGGCGACATCGAGAAGCCGACGCGCATCGATATCGCATCCTTCGTGGAGAGCATCGCCTTCGACTATCAGGACACCGGCAAGGCCGTGACGGTCCCTCGTTCGCTCGACGCCACCGCGGTGACGCGGCCGCATGCCTTGCGGCGCATCCTGACGAACCTGATCGACAACGCGCTGAAATTCGCCGGCGATGTCGAAATCGAGGTGGGCAGGGCGGCCGACGGCAAGCTCCGCATCTCAGTTCTGGATCGCGGTCCGGGCATCCCCGAGGATCAGCTCGTTGCCGTGCTGCAGCCGTTCTATCGCGTGGAGCAGTCCCGCAACCGTGACACCGGCGGGACAGGCCTTGGCCTGGCCATCGCCCAGCAGCTCTCGGTGGCGATAGGCGGCTCGCTTCGCCTGGTGAACCGGCCGGGCGGCGGACTGTCCGCCGAAGTGACGCTGGATTGAAGCCCGGCAATCTCGCCGGGAGTGAGCGCGTCAGACGCGGCGGCCTAGGCAAATCCGGGCTCCGCGCCAAACGCGGCGATGAAGACCGACCAACGCTCATCGAACAGCTGCAATAGCCGCTCGCGGTCGACAGTGGCATCACCGTTCAGCCGCAACCGGTTGTTGGCCCCCTCCAGGAGATCGACGAGGATGGCGACGATCAGCTCCTTGCTCTGCGGGCGAATCTGGCCGACCTCCTGCGCCTTCGTCACGGCGATGGCGAACGGCTCCAACGCGGTCTGAGACCACGCCTGCAAGCGCTCGCCAAGCGGAGCGGACAGGGCGGCCTCGGCGCTGACGGACAGGTAGAATGCTGCATAGTCGGCAGATGCTCCGATCTCGACATAGCGCAGCGCGATGCGCCGCAGGGCCTCGAGAGGCTCGCTCGTCCCATGCATGCTGGCCAGCAGCGCCTCGCGGAAGTGGCGAAGGTCCCGTTCCACCACCGCCTCCAGCAGCGCCACCTTGTTGGGGTAGCGGCGGTAGATCGTGTGCTTGGAGACGCCGAGCCTGAGCGCAATCTCGTCCAGCGAAGCCTTGGCGACGCCGCTTCGACAGAAGGCAGAGCGCGCGCCGTCGAGAATAAGCGCGTCGAGCTCCGCCGCCTGCTGACGCGTCGGCCGCCCCCCCGTCTTCCGCATCCCCGTCTTCATGCCGTCGCTCCGCTCGCTCGCCATAAACAGCACGATACCGTTGCATTTCAATCTGCCACCTCTTATCTGCACGATACCGTGCCGTTTTATTGGAGCAATCTTCGCCCCGTGTCATCGATTGTCATTTCCGCTCTCGCCTGGACGACGCCCGAAGGACGGGCCGTATTCTCGGATCTCGATCTCACCTTCGGCCGGGAGCGTGTCGGACTGGTGGGGCGCAACGGCATCGGCAAGACGACCCTGCTGCAAATCATCTCAGGCGAGCTGCAGCCCACGGCTGGGTCCATCGCAATCGACGGCACCGTTGCAGAGGTTAAGCAAAGCGTTCGGGTCGACCCGTGCGACACGGTCGCTGACATCTTCGGCGTAGGGCCGGCCCTGTCCATCCTTTGCCGCGCGGAGGCGGGGCAGGCCTCCCTCGACGATCTGGCCGCAGCGGACTGGCAACTCGAGGAGCGGGTGAACGCAGCCCTTGCGCGCGTCGGCCTCGATCCCGACACTCATGCAAGGTTAGCCGACCTGTCCGGCGGCCAGCGGACGCGAGCCAGCCTCGCAGCCGCGATGTTCCGGAAGCCCGACTTCCTCTTGCTCGACGAGCCGACGAACGATCTCGACCGCGACGGCCGCAGGGCGGTGCACGCGCTGCTCGCCGACTGGCGTGGCGGCGCCATCGTCGTCAGCCATGATCGCGAACTGCTCGGGCAGATGGACGCGATCGTGGAGCTGACCTCACTCGGCGCCACGCGCTATGGCGGCAACTGGGACGCCTATCGTGCGCTCAAGGCTGTGGAGCTGGAAGCAGCGGAACGCGATCTGGCTTTCGCAGAGGCGCGCACCGACGAGATCGAGCGCAATGCGCAGCGGGCATCCGAGCGGCAGGACCGGCGCAACGCCGCGGGCGCGCGCAAGGGCGCGCAGGGCGGGCTTCCAAAGATCCTGCTCGGCGCCCGGAAGGGCAACGCCCAGGCGAGCCGGGGCAGGAGCATTCGACGAACGGATCGCCAGAGTACGGAAGCGCAGCGACTGGCAGCGGAAGCCCGGACGAAGGTCGAGATCCTCCAGCCATTGTCGATCACGCTGCCCCCGACCGGGCTCGCGCCGCACCGCCAGGTCCTGTCATGCGATGCCGTCACAGCGGGCTATGGTGGAGGGGCGCCGCTGATCCGCGATCTCTCGTTTTCGCTCTCGGGGCCGGAGCGCGTTGCGATCGTCGGCCCGAACGGTGCCGGCAAGACGACCCTGCTGAAGCTGATCGCCGGTGAGGTCCAGCCGCTCTCCGGCAGAGTCGCCGTCTCCGTCGAGTTCGCAATGCTCGACCAGCACATGGGCCTCCTCAATCCTCGCAGCTCGATCCTCGACAATTTCAAGCGGCTGAACCCCGGCTCGGACGAGAATGCGTGCCGTGCCGCACTCGCCAGCTTCCTGTTCCGCGCGGATGCAGCGCTCCAGACGGTCTGCTCCCTCAGTGGGGGGCAGATGTTTCGGGCGGGACTGGCCTGCGTACTGGGCGGCCAGACCCCGCGACCACTGCTGCTGCTGGACGAGCCGACAAATCACCTCGACATCGCCTCGGTCGAAGCCATCGAGGCCGCGCTTGCCGCCTATGACGGCGCCCTGCTCGTCGTCAGCCATGACGAGCGCTTCCTCACCAGCCTGGGCATCGACCGATATCTTTCACCGGTCGGCTGAGTTCAGGACCGGATCGCTTGCGGCAGGAGAGAAGCATCGCGGAACCGAGGGCGCTCGCAGAATCCACCGTGCCCGAGGTACCGAAACGAGGGCAGCCTTTCGCTGCCCTCGGAGATCTTCGCCGGAAGGAAGTGGTTCCTCCGGCAGTGGGCCTCAGGAAAGCGCGTCAGGACTTGGCTGCGAGATCTTCCGGCACCAGCTTCACGCCGTGATAGCGATGGTAGATCTCGACGAGCTTGCCGTTCCTGAGATTGGCCGCGACCCACTCGTCGAGCTTGGCCTTCAGCTTCGGCTCGTTCTTGCGCAGCGCGATGCCGAGCGGGAAGCCCTTCATGACGAACTTGGTGTCGAGATCGAGCTGAGGATTGTCCTTGCGCAGCTGGTTCAGCAGCGGCAGCGAGGTCGCGTAGATCTTGAGCTGCCCTGAGGTGATGGCCGTTGTCGAGGTCGGATCATCCTCGAAGCGCGTGATCGTGGTGTCCTTCACATTCGCGGTGCCGCGCGTCAGCTCCTGATCGTTGACCGTGCCGCGGGTCACCGCGATGCCACCCTTGCCGCCGAGATCGGCATAGGATGCGACCTGCATGGCCTTGGGCGCGGCAACGACGCATTGCAGCTCGGCATAGGCCGTCGAGAAGTCGATGACCTTCTTGCGCTCGTCGGTGATCGAGAGCGCCGAAATCACGACGTCGGCCTTCTTGGCCATGAGGTACTGCACCCGGTTCGGCGTCGAGACCTGCACGATCTCGAGCTCGACGCCGAGATCCTTGGCTAGCAGATGGGCGGTCTCGACGTCGGAGCCGGTCGGCTTGAACGCGGAATCCATCATGCCATGCGGCGGGTTGCCGAGATCGATCGCGACCAGGAGCTTCTTGCGCGCGATGATGTCGTCGAGCGTATCGGCCGATGCCGGCATGCTCGAGAGCGTTGCGAAGCCGAGCCCGAAGAGGCCTGTCAGGAGGAGGGAGGCGGAGCGGCGGTTCATCTGTCGTTTCCTCGCTTGGGTTGGGTTGATTGTGACGGTCGTCGTGGCGCGACCTTGGACGGCGACGGTCAAAGACCGACGCCGACGAAGCTCTTCAGTTCAGCGGTGGCGGGGTTGCGCAGGATGTCGCGTGATCCAGTCTCGTGGATCAGGCCTTCATGCATGAAGATGACGCGGTCGGCGACGCGCGCCGCAAAGGCCATCTCGTGGGTGACGAGAAGCATCGTCATGCCCTGCTTCGCCAGTTGCTCGATGACGCGAAGCACCTCTTCCGTCAGCTGCGGATCGAGCGCGGAGGTGACCTCGTCGAACAGCATCACCTGCGGGCGCATCGCCAGCGAGCGCGCGATGGCGACGCGCTGCTGCTGGCCGCCGGAGAGCTGCTCGGGGTAGGCGTCGATCTTCTCGGAAAGGCCGACCTGCGCCAGCACCTCCTTAGCCAGCTCGCGGGCGCTCGTGCGGTTCGCCTTCTTCACCCAGCGGGGCGCCAGCGTGATGTTCTGCTCGACGGTGAGATGCGGAAAGAGATTGTAGCTCTGGAAGACGATGCCGACATCCTGGCGCAGCTTGCGCAGCTCGATCTTCGGATCGCTGACACGATGGCCGCAGACGATGATCTCGCCGCTGTCGACCTTCTCGAGCCGGTCGACGCAGCGCAGGGCCGTGCTCTTGCCGGAGCCCGAGCGGCCGATCAGGGCGACCACCTGCCCCTTCTCGATCTCGAAGCTCAGTCCCTTGAGCACCGGCACGGCACCGAAGCTCTTGTGGACGTCGCGAAAGCTAACGATGGGCGACATTGAGTTTTCTCTCAAGACGGCGGCTGAGCCACGACAGCGGGTAGCAAAGCAGGAAGTAGAGCCCCGCGATGATCAGATAAGTTCTGAAGGGCTGGAACGTCGCGTTGTTGATGAGCTTGCCGATATAGGTCATCTCGGCCATGCCGATGACCGATGCGACCGAGGTGTTCTTCACGATCTGCACCATGAAGCCGACGGTGGGCGGCACGGCAATGCGCAAGGCCTGCGGCAGGATGACCAACAGCATGCGCTCCCAGCGCGCGAGCGCCAGGCAGTCGGCCGCCTCCCATTGCGTGCGCGGAACGGATTGCAGGCAGCCGCGCCAGATCTCGCCGAGATAGGCGGCCGAGAACATCGTCATCGCGATGCAGGCGGCAGCGAGCGGAGGCATCTCCAAGCCGAAGACCGGCAGGCCGAAATAGAGCACGAACATCAGCACCAGCAGCGGCGTGCCCTGGATCAGATTGACATAGGTCACCGCGACGGCGCGCACCACAACGCTGTCGGAAATGCGTGAGAGCGCCACGATGAAGCCGACGAGCCCGCCCGCCAGGAACCCGACGACCGACAGGAAGATCGTCCATTTCAGGCCGGCAAGAAGGGCGGCCCAATGGGCCGGAGAAATGCCGAGGAGAGAGGCGATCACAGCGTCGTCCCCAGCTTGCGGCGTCGCGCGAAGGCGAACTGACCCAGCGCCCAGAACAGGCCGCGCATGGCGAAGGACAGCAGCAGATAGAGCGCCGCGATGACGAGGAAAACCTCGAACGGGCGGAAGGTGTCCGACTGGATCCGGCTCGCCGCAGCCGTCATCTCCTCGGCCGAGATCTGCGAGGCGATGCTGGTGCCGAGCATCAGCAGCACGTACTGGCTGGCGAGCGCTGGATAGACCTTCTCGACGGCCGTCGGCAGCACGATCGTGGCCAGCACCTGCCACCGCGACAGGGCGAGGCAATCGCCGGCTTCGATCTGTCCCTTGTGGATCGACTCGATGCCGGCGCGGATGATCTCGCTCGAATAGGCGCCGATATTGATCGTAAGCCCGATCACGGCCGAGGTCGTCGCCGAGAATTTCAACCCGAGCGAAGCCAGGCCGAAATAGACGACGAAGAGCTGCACCAGGAGCGGCGTGTTGCGGATGATCTCCACATAGAGACCGACGATGGCACGCAGGATGCGCGAGCCGCTGGTGCTCGCGACCGCGCAGAGCGTCCCGAGCAGGAAGCCCGCCACCGTCGCCATCAGCGCGAGCTGGACGGTGAGCCACAGCCCCTCCGCCAGCATCGGCCAATAGTCCCGCAAAAAGGAGAAATCGAAGCTGTAGTCCATCCGGGGCTTTGCCCTCTATCCTTGGTGTTTCCTCCGTCGCAGCTATCGTCAGGCCATGAACTGCCCACCGTTCACTTCGAGCACCTGACCGGTGACATAGCCGCTGAGCGTGTCCGAGGCGAAGAAGAGGTAGGCCCCGACACAGTCCTCCGGCGTCCCGACCACAGCCATCGGGATCGTCTTGCGCATGCCCTCGACGATCTCCGGCGTGGAGTAGCGTTCATGGAAGGGCGTCGCGATCACACCCGGCGAGACGCCGTTGACGCGGATATGCGCGCCGGCCAGTTCCTTGGCGAGGTTGCGCGTCGCGTTCAGAACGAAGGCCTTGGCGCTTGCGTAGAGCAGCGCGCCGGGGCCACCACCATTGCGAGCCGCGACCGAGCTGGTGTTGATGATGCTGCCCCGGCCCGCCTTGCGCATATGGCGTGCGGCGGCCTGCGAGGCGAAGACGACCGAGCGCATGTTGAGATCCAGCACGCGGTCATAGGTTTCGTCGTCGATTTCATCCAGCGGCGCGCGCTTCAGCAAGGCGCCGGCGTTGTTCACGAGCACGTCGAGCCCGCCAAGCGCGGCAGCTGCCTCGTCGACGATCCGGATCGCCTCCTTCGATTTCGAGACGTCGCCGCCGACCAGGACGGCCTTGCCGCCTGCCTTGGCGATCTCGGCGACGAGCGCCTCGGCCCACTCCTTGCTCGCATTGTAGTGCACGGCGACCGCCGCGCCGTTGGCGGCATAGGCCTTGGCGACGGCCGCACCGATGCCGGTGCTGGAACCGGTCACCAGGACGCGCTTGCCCTTGAGGTCTTCGATCATCGGATTCTCCTTGTCCCGCCCGTCAGGCGAAGGCGGGGTAGCGGCTGGGGAAGGTCTGGCCGGCTTCATCGAGCGCAGGGCCGGCGGCAAAGACCGGGCTTTGCGTCCACGGCCGCGCCATCGTGTCGGTCATGCGATTGATCTCCGCGAGATAGCCTGCGCCTTCGGAAGCCAGCGCGGCTTCCATGGCCGCGAGATCGGGATAGTGCTCCTGGAAGGCCTTCCACCAGATCGCGCGCCCGGCGAGGAAACCGCTCGCTCCTGCCTTGAAGGCGTAGTGCAGGACGCGGCGGAACTCTTCCATGCCGGCGCCGGCCGAGAGCATGACCCAGGGCTTGTCGGTGAGCTTCCCCAGCTCGTCGAACCAGCGCTGCGCCTCGGCCACATCGGCGCCGCCGCCCGCCGGATCCGGCAGGTGGTTCGCCGCCAGCGGGCTCTCGAGCTTGTAGATGTCGACACCGTATTCCGGCGAGGCGAAGTCGCGCAGGCTCTGCAGTACGAGCTCCGGCCGCTTGTCCTTGTGCTCGATATAGTCGGTGGTGTGGTCGCTCGCCCCGGCGAAGGGAAACACCAGGAGCTCGAGCAGGAAGGCGAGGTCATAGGCCTTGCAGGCCGCGCCGACCTCGCGCACCAGCCGGTGCTGATGCTCGCGCACCTCGGCGGAGCAATCCGGCCGGTACCAGAGCAGGAGCTTCACGCCTTCGGCGCCGGCACGCTTGATCTTGTCGACACCCCAATCCTTCATCACGAAGGTCTTGCGGCCGCCAGCGCTCTCCTCGAAGGCGAAGTTCTCCAGGGTCAGCAGCAATCCAGGCGCCGCAGGCAGCGCGTCGAAGGCGAGGCTGTAGCCGTAGTCCGGGTCGATCAGCACCGCCGAGCTCTGCGGGGCGAGCGCCTTGACGAGAGCCCGCTTCACGCCGCCGACGCGCTCATAGCTGGCCGAACCCGCGCCGAGCTTCTGGTCGATGGCCTTGATGATCGGCGGACGCTGATCCGCCGCCATCATCTTGAAGCGGCCCTGTGCGTCGGAGAGGCGGCGGAGCGCGCGATACTTGCCGGCCGAGAGGGAGCTGGTCATGCGAAATCCTTGGTGTGGGTCGTGGAAGCGGAGCCGGCCTGGGCCGTGAAGGCCTCGACCTCGGCCGCCGTGGGGATCGTGGCGCCGCCGCCCCAGCGCGTGCATTTCACGGCGGCGACGAGATTGGCGAAGCGCATGGCAGCACGCGGCGCGAGGCCGCGGGCGACGGCGAGCGCGAAGGCGCCGTGGAACACGTCTCCGGCGGCGAGCGTGTCGACCGCGCGGATCGAGACCGCAGGCTCGTGCTGGAAGCCGTGGGCATCGATCCAGGACGCACCGCGCTCGCCCATGGTCACGCCGACGAGCGCGTGGTCCCCGGCATCGAAGATGCGCCGCAGCCGGGCTTCAACGTCGCCGGCTTCGCCAGCAACCTGAATGAGGGCTGGCTCAGAGAAAACCACATGAGAGGCGAGCGGCACGAGCCCGGCCAGCGCCGCGAAGTCCGATGTCAGGTCGGCATCGAGCACGGTCGGCTTGCCCAGCGCCCTTGCACGGGCGATCACGGCCCTGGATGCGACCGGCCAGCGGACGTCGGCGAGCACGGCGTCATAGCCGGCGACCTCGTCCAGCGGCAGCCATGAGGCGTCAGTGTCGAGATTGGGGTCGGCGAACACGAGCAGCATCCGCTCGCCGTCGTCCGTGACCCCGACGGCGGAGATGCCCGAGCGCGCCTCGTCGACGCGACGAACGCAGGACACGTTCACATGGCTGCGCTCGAGATCGGCGACGATCCGGTCGCCCTGCATGTCGTTGCCGATGCGGGCCCACAGAGTGGCCTCGCCACCCTGCCGGGCGATCGTGATCGCGGCGTTCGCGGCAGGCCCACCAGCGGCAGACGCGAAGTTCGAGGCGAAGATCTTCGTCGGCTTCGTCGGGAAGGCCGGCAGCGCGAAGATCTCGTCATAGACGGCAATGCCGACGCAAAGCACCGCCGTCATCGCCGGTATGCTCCGGCTGCGCGCGTCTTGGCTCGGCCTGCGGCATCGTTCGATGCCAAGGGTATGGATCGGCGCGTCATCGCGGCTACCTTGAACGTTTCCGTGTCCGGATTGCTATTTCCGGATTGATATTCCGTATTCCGGAATTTGATCGAGACTTAGCTGTTCCGGATTTCGGATGTCAATTCCGATTTTCATGCGCTAGGTGAATGGCTATGTTGCCGGCACAGCCGGGCTGCTCTCGCAGCGGCAAGATCGAACTGGAGACGAAGGCGGCGATGGCGAGCCCTGCCCGCAACACTGTCGACGACGACGGAGCCTCAGGCGACAGCCTGGGCCAGCGTGGCTCGCTCAAGTCGATGCAGAAGCTGATGGCAGTGCTCGACTGCTTCTCGCGCTATGACCGCTCGCTGAGTCTCGCCGAGCTCTCCGAGCGCTGCCGCATGCCGAAGACGACCGTGCATCGTCTGGTAACCAGTCTGCGAGAGGCGAAGCTGCTCGAACAGGACAAGGGGCGCGACCGCTATCGCATGGGCATCCGCCTGTTCGAGTTGGGCAGCATCGTTCTCGCCAATCTCGATGTTCACCGCGAGGCGCGGGACTTCGTCGAGCGTCTCGGCGAGATCAGCGGCGAGTCGGCCCATCTCTGCGTGTTCGACGGCACGAACATGGTGATCATCGAACATCGCGAGCCCGGCGGCAGCAGCGTCAACTGGACGACGACGCTGTCGATCTCGCCCTCCTACTGCACGGGGGTCGGCAAGGCGGCGCTGGCCTTCCAGGAGCCGGCCACCATCGAGAAGGTGATCCGGCAGGGCCTGCTGCCCTACACCCCCAATACGCTGACCGACCCGGATGCGCTGCGCGCCGATCTCGCCGAGACGCGCCGGCGCGGCTATTCGATCGACGAGGGCGAGCACCAGCCGAACGTGCGTTGCGTCGCGGCGCCCATTCGCAACGCCTCGGGCCGCGTCTTTGCAGCGATCAGCGTGACCGGGCCGATGGACCGCGTGACACGCGAGCGCGTCCCGGTTCTCGCGGAACTCGTGATCGCCACCGCCAATCAGCTCTCGCGACAACTCGGCTTCGAGCCAGCTAGGGATACCATGGAAGCGAGGCCGAAGACGTGAGCCCCTCCTTGGACTGGCGAGGCGTGATCGTTCCGCTGACCACGCCCTTCGCCGAAGACGAGTCGGTTGATCTCGAAGCCTTCTCGCGGCAGATCGAATGGATGCTGGCCGAGGGCGTCCACGGCGTCGTCGTCGGCGGCAGCACCGGCGAGGGGTTTGCACTCGACGAGGACGAGGTGCTGGCCCTGACGCGGCGAGCGCTCGAGGTGGTCCGCGGGCGGGTGCCCGTGATGACCAGCATCATGGCGGACAGTACGCGGGCGGCGGTCAGGCGCGCCCGAAGGTTGGCGGAGTTGCCGATCTCAGGCCTGCAGGTCGCCCCGCCCCACTACATCTTCTCTCCGGACGACGACGGACTGCTCGACTTCTATCGCCAGATCGGCGCGGCGACGCCTCTGCCGATCGTCATCTACAACGTCATTTCCTGGGCGAATGTCAGTCCAGCGACGGCCGCGCGGATCATGGCCGAGGTACCCAGCGTCCAGGCGGTCAAACAGAGCGACAAGGATCTCGGCACCTTCGCGGACCTTGTTCTGGCGGTCGGTCCGGAGCGTGTCTTCGGCGCTATCGATGGCTCGCTGATGAGCTGCTACGACCTCGGTGTCGCCGGCTCGATCGCGGCGATCGCAAGCGCCGCGCCGGGTGCCAGCGTCAAGCTCTGGGAGGCCGTCAGCAGCGGCCGCCGCGAGGACGCGCTGGCACTCAACCGCAAGCTTGGACTACTCTGGCAGCAGCTCGCCTCGTCCAATCTGCCGGCCCGCGTGAAGGCGGCTCAGGCGTCCCAAGGCCTATCGTCCGGCCTGGCCAGGTCGCCGATGGCACAGCCCCGCCGCGAGGTTCGCGACGCCATCGGAGCGGCCTTGGCAGAGCTGCTCTAGCCGCAGCCTGGCACGCCAACCTCTCCCGCGGCCCCACTCCGCCGGTCGTCAGGCCGTCAGCAGCTTGGCGAAGGCGCCTTGGCCTCGACGCGTCAGCGACCGGGCGATCGCGAGCGCGAGAGCCGTCAGCGCGAACAGGAAGAGGCCCGGCACGATCGCGAGCCAGGGCGCGCGGGAAAAATAGGGCCGCGCCTCCGCGATCATCGCGCCCCATTCCGGGGTCGGTGGCTGGATGCCGACCCCGAGGAAGCCAAGCGCGGCAATGTTGAGGATGGTGTGCCCGAACTGCAGCGCGACGAGCCCCGCGAGCATCGGCACGATCTGCGGCACGACGTGGCGGATCAGCACATAGGCCGAAGAACCGCCGGCAATACGCGCCGCGCTGACGAACTCGCGCTCGCGCAGGGAAAACGCCGCGGCGCGGGCGATGCGCGCATATTTGACCCAGCCGGTCAGGCCGAGCGCCAGGACGAGCGGCAGCGCCCCGCCGCCGAGATGCACGGACAGGATCAGCGCAATGACGATCTGCGGGAGCGCCGTCAGCACATCCATCGCGAAGGTCAGCGAACGATCGATGCGGCCGGCGAACTCCGCCGTGACCACACCGACGCAGAGCCCGATCGAGAAGGAAATCGTGACGATCGCCGAAGTCAGGCCGATATCGATCAGGAAGCCATGGGCGATGCGCGCCAGCACATCGCGGCCGAGCTGATCGGTGCCGAACGGGAACGCAAGGCTCGGAGCTTTCAGGCTGTTGCGCAACGAGGCCTCGATCGGGTCGAGCGTCAGCCCGTAGGCAATCGGCAGGGCCAGGATCAGGGCGATCACGACGATCGGCCAGGGCAGTCGGCGCAACAGGTTCACGAACCCGCCCTCGCCAGGCGGATGCGCGGGTCGAGCCGCGCGACGACGAGGTCGGCGACCAGGTTCGCCAGCGCAACGGCAAGCGCGATCACCGCGATCGCACCGAGGAAGGCTGGGCCGTCATGACTGTCGAGCGCATCGGTGAGATAGGCGCCCAGGCCCGGGATCGCGAATAACCGCTCGACCACGACGACGCCCCCGATCAGGAAGGAGAACTGCAGCGCGAGATAGGGCACGAGCGGCACCAGCGCGTTCGGCAGTGCGTGGGTCGCGAAGATCGCGCTTTCACGCAGGCCCTTGGCGCGAGCGGTGTCGATATGCGGCGCGGCATAGGCGTCGTCGAGCGCGCCGTCGAGCAGGATGACGTTGAAGCCGACCTGGCCGAGCGCCAGCACGGCGACCGGCAGCACGACATGCGCCCAGCTCTCGAAGCCGGAGACGGGCAGCCAGTCGAGCCGCACCGCGAAGAGCATGATGAGCAGCACGCCGAGATAGAAGGAGGGCAGCGCGATGGCACCGATGGCGAAGGCCTCGACCGCCGCGGCGACCTTGCGAGCCTGGATGCGGCGCTTTACTGCGACCACGACCAGCGTCAGTGCGATGCTCGCGAGCGTGGCGAGCGCCGCCAGCAACGCCGTCGCCGAGAGCCGCCAGCCGAGCTCGGTCATCACGGGCCGCCCGGTGCGGATCGAGGTACCGAGATCGCCGGTCAGCGCCGCAAGCAGCCAGCGCCCATACTGCACGAGGATCGGCGCATCGAGCCCGAAGCGGGCGGCGATGCGCGCGACATCGGCGCCGGAGACCGCCGCCGCCTGATCCTGGATGAAGATCCGCGTCAGGATGACCTGCGCCGGCTCGCCGGGGACGAGCCGCAGCAGGACATAGGTCAGGAAGGTCGCCGCCAGCACCGTCGCGCCGGCAAGCCCGAACCTTCGCAGCAGATAGGCAGCCACCGGCCTCGCCCTTCAGGGCGCCAACTTCATTTTCGGATCGAGCATGTAGTCATGCGCGATCGGGTTGAACGCATAGTTGGTCACGCCCGGCTTCATCACGACATTGACGCCATAGTGAGCGATGGTCAGGCAGGGCTCGTCCTCGGCCGCGATGCGCTGCACCAGGTTGTAGGCGGCGCTACGCTCGGCCTCGTCCCGGGTGGTGATCGCGGTCGCCAGCGCCTCGTCGACCTTCGGGTTGGCGTAGCCCCAGGTGTTGGTCGCGCCCTTCGAATGATAGGTCTGGCGCAGGTAGAAATCCGGATGCGGATACATCGCCGAGGCCATGGCGGCGAGGCGCGCATCACCCGGCTTCATCTCCTTGCCGATGGCCGAGAACGTGGTGACCTTGATCTCGACCGCCACGCCGAGCTTGCGCAGCTGGCTCTGGATCGCTCCGGCGATCGGCACCAGGCCGGGACGCTGCGGGTAAGTGTAGAGCGTGAAGGCGAGCGGCTTGCCGTCCTTCGTCATGATGCCGCCGGCGCCCGGCGCGTAGCCGGCCTCGGCGAGCAGCTTCTTCGCGGCGGCAAGGTCGGACGTCGGCACCGTGATCGACTTGTCCGCGAAGGCCATCGTGTCCGGAAAGGCCGAGATGCCCGCGCGGCCCATGCCGAACAGCACATATTGCGCGATCTCCTCGCGATCGATCGCGAGCGAGAGCGCCTTGCGCACGCGGCTGTCGGCGAAGGGCGTATCCTTCAGGCTTCCGAAACTGAGGACGTAGTTGCGCGCCGTGACATTGCGCGAGACGGTGAAGCCCTTGGCAGCGAGCGAATCGAGGTCGCCATAGGGCACCTCCGAGGTGAAATCGACGCTGCCCTTCTGCATCTCCAGCGCCCGCGTCGTCGGGTCGGGAATGCCGCGGAACGAGACCGCCGGGATCGACGGCTTCTCGCCCCAATAGCCGCCGAAGCGCTCGACGGTGAAGCTCTGGGCTGCCGGCTGCCAGTTGCTGACCTTGAAGGGGCCGGTGCCGATCGGCCGCTCGATCGTGCCGTCCGGCATCTTGGGCGAGGCCGGCGAGACGATCGCTGCGCTCGCATAGACCAGTGCCGCCGGCAGCGCCGGGAACGGTTCGGACGTCGTGATCTCGACGAGGCCGGGGTCGCGCACGGCAAGCTCGGCGATCTTGGTATAGCTCCTGACCGTGCCGCTGCGTTCGAGCGCAGCCCTGAGGCTGGCGACGACGGCTTCCGCGGTCAACGGCGAGCCGTCATGGAAGGTCACGCCCGGCCGCAGCCTGAAGACCCAGACCGTATCGCTCTCGCGGGTCCAGGAGGTCGCGAGGCCCGGAGCCAGCGTGAAGTCGGGATTGCCGGCCACCAGTGTCTCGGTGACCATCGCCTTCTCCTTCATCAGGGTGCCGTCCTGCGTCGGATCAAGCGTCGCGATCTCCCAGATCTCGGCGACACGCAGCGGCCTTTCCTGGGCGAAGGCGCCGCAGGCAGAGGCGGCGAGGAGAGCGGCGGTCAGAACGAGCCCGAACGGGCGGGAGGACGAGCGCGGCATCGCCGAAGCCTCGGTATGATGTTTCTATGTAAAACTCATACGATAGCTCTCCCGGGCTGTATCGCTCAAATATTGAGCAGCGGCGCGCTCAGTCCCCCGGCCAGGCCTCAATGGTCATGGTCATGCGGATGTTGATGAGAAGCCTCCGGCGCATCCGGCTCGGGCAGGAGATGCAGTTGACCATGCCGGACGCCGCGCTGGCTGATGACGCCGTCGGCGAAGGCGCGGACATGGCCGCTCGGCCCACGCAGCACCGACACCTCCAGGCATTCGTGCCGGTCGAGATGGACGTGCAGCGTCGCGACCGAAAGATCGTGGTGGTCATGCTGCTGGTTGGTCAGCCGCCGTGCCAGGTCGCGCGTCTCATGGTCATAGACATAGGAGAGCGTCGCGACGCATGGCGCATCGGCCGAGGCCTCCATTTCGGCCTGGGCTGCCTCGCGCAGCATGTCGCGGATCGCCTCGGAGCGGCTGCCGTAACCCTTCTGGGCGCTCAGCCGGTCGACGAAGGCGAGGAGATCGGCGTCGATCGTGATCGTGATGCGTTCCATGATCCTTCCTCGGCCATCATGGAAGGCGGGTCAATTGCGATCCCTATCATCGGGTTGAAGGTCCGCTTATGGGGCCGCTCGCGAAGTCGGATTGCGACCCCTTGCGGACGTGTGCTCGCAGCAAAAAGCTACCGCAATGTCCGGAGCGGATCTCTAGAGGGCCAATCTGTTACCGACAGTACCGGAGGGCCATCTCGGTTATATAAGATGCGGCCGACAACATACCCGCTCTCGCCTTCAAGCGTGCTGGGCGACCCGCAAAAGGTAGGCTGCGACAACAACAGCTCAATCTCACGAATAGAGGCCAAGACCTTGTTATTTTCGTCAACGATGGCGTGAACCGAAGTAACGCCATCCGATAAGATGCCGACAAGGTATTCTTTGGGAAGGAATGTTACTCGGTAGTATTCTAGGCGATTTCTCCGCTCCTTCTGAACAGAAACGACAGAGACACGCAACACGATCTTATCAAGACTTTCAATGCCTGTGATATTCTTATCAGCAGCAGAGAGAGCCGCCTCTCTGTTATTAAACAGCAACCACCCGTTGCCAGTGGTCGCGACGCACGCCTCCACGCGATAAGCTGCCGCAATCATGGCTACGGCGCCAACGGCTGCTGCTATGGGTCGAGGCGCTTTCATGACTGATCAATTAGCAGCTTCATTGACCGCTTCCGACCCGTCGCGGACGCTATCGAACGCTGCCGCTCCGAGGCCATGAACCAAATTCCGATAGCGTTACACTTCCGCAGGAATTCACATTTACGTAGACGTTGCCATCGAATTCTCCATCATCAAATCTAAGTCTAGCAATATGCCCAACGAAATCACTAGAATTGTAGGGAGTTATTTTCCAACCAAGAGGGTAATCGTCCGTGTAAACGCGTTTAAATTCGTCAGAATTCAAAAGCCGCTCTGAGGCAGGGTCGGTATATGGCCCCTTTGCCAAAACGCTCTTGCGAGCGATATCGACAACGTCATCAAGGGTCTTGGGGGAGGACGCTTCACATCTAAGCTCCGCAGATTGCCGCGCCCCAGCGACAACTAGAGCAACGACCACAGCTGTGGCAGCAAGGGACCTTCCGAGCATTCTTACTTGTCCGTCGCGCCACCAAAGAGCAACCGCAGTAACATGGCCGATAGGTTCGCTCATCATGCAGTGGCAGGCAATGTCATAGTTCGACCCGTTGCGGAAGTTGTCAGGACGCGTCACCGTCCACATAATCGCTCGCAGCCAATGAGGGGCGGTGATGTTTGACGCTGAGCGCATTCGAGCAAGAATTGAACATGCGGCGCGGACAGAGATGGCGTTGCCTCCGGAGGCCGCCCGTGATGTCGCATTTCACATGACCGACTGGCTCGACGATTTGGAACGCTATGCGGCGTTCTGCGAGAAACCGGACAGCTTCGCGCCCGAACAGGTCGATAAGCTGCTGTTGGCCTTCTTGGGCCATGTTCCGAACCATATCGCGGCCGCTGCGAAGCTGTATGCCGATCTCCCGGTTTCCGATGTGTTCAAGGTCGGTGCGACCCGTGCCAACGCAACCTCTGACTAACTGCCGAACGCTTCTGCTTCCGACCCTTAGAGGACACCGGGAAGATCCACTTCCGGGCGAATTGCCACCGCCACACCGGTGCGGTGCAGGGCGCATGTGGGACCCTGTCACGACCGGATCTGCTGCAACCACTCCTCGAGCATCAGCGCCGCAGCAGCACCGAGCCGTCGGCCGTGCTCCGCCCAATCCTGGCGAAGCGCTGCGAGATCGATCCGCGCTGCAGCCAGTTCGGCAGCATGGCCGACGAGCCAGGGCTCGATGCTGCCGCTTCCCGCCTCGGCGTGGAACTGCAAGGCAAGGACGTTGCGCCCGATTGCGAAGGCCTGCTGTTCCACGAGGGATGACGAGGCGAGGTTCCCGCCCCCCGGCGGCAGCGCATAGGTATCGCCATGCCAGTGAAGCACCGGGATATCGGCAAGATGCTTCAACGGGCTGGCTTGCCCGGCAGCCGTCAGCGTCAGCTTCGAAAAGCCGATCTCCTTGAGACCGGTCGGAAACACGCGCGCTCCGAGTGCCGAGGCGATGAGCTGGGCGCCCAGGCAGATCCCGAGGGTGGGGCGCCCCGCCGCAAGCCGCGCCGCGATGAAGGCGCGCTCGCGGGCGAGGAACGGATAGCCCTCATCCTCATAGACCCCGACCGGGCCGCCGAGCACGACGAGCAGATCCGGCGCCAAGGGATCTCCGCTGCAGAAGCCTGGCGCCCCGACATCGTCATAGGCGATCGCGAGGCCCGCCTCCGCCAGCGGCGCGGCGAAGGAGCCCAGATCCTCGAAATGGACGTGGCGCAGGGCAAGACAGCTCCTGGTCATCGCGCTCACTCCGCTGCAAGCCCGGCGCCCGGCAAGGCACAACGGCCCTCAGTGCAAGCCCCAGCGTCGTCGCTTCCCTTGGTCTCCTGCAAGGGTCGAGGGGCGGACAAGGCCGAGGCGATCCGCGCGCCGACGGCGATGTCGTCCTCGACGCCGAACGCATGATGGACGATGCGTCCGTCGCGGCCGATGAGAACCGAGGATGGCGTGCCCAGGAAGCGATAGCGCCGCATCGTCGCCGGGATGTCACTCCCCTCCTCGGCGAGATCGACCGCGACCGGCGACTTCAGCCGGTACTCGTGCAGGAAGGCGCGAAGAGTCACCGGCGACATCGCGGCGTGGTGCTCGAAGACGGTGTGAAGGCCGATGATCTGCAGGTCACTGCCGGCAAAGACTCGCTCGATGCGCTGCACCTGCGGGATCGCCTGCGAGACGCAGCCCGGGCAGAGCAGCTGGAAGGCATGCAGGAAGACCGGTCGCCCGCGCAGCGCGGCCAGGGTCAGCGGGGTCGAGGTGTTGAACCATTCGCTGACGGCGAGTTCGGGCGCGAGCGGTGCGAGGCTTGCCACTGCCGGAACACTCAAGCTAGGTCTGTCCATGTTCTTTCTCTTCGATTGCCTGGAGGGGGAGGATATGCCGGTTCGTCGATGGCAGTCGGCGAACCGGCGCGATGCCCTTAACCGATCCGCGTCACCTGGCGGGCGCGACCTTGCCGGGCAGGCGCAGATCGCCCGATGCGACCTTGAAGACGTCGCTGACGCAGAGCAGCGGCGCGTGCAGGTTGCCGTTGACCCTAAGGCCGGCCGTGACGCCGTCGAAGGACGCGCCCTTGATGCCGCTGATCAGCGCGACCGGAATCTCGACATCGACGCTGTCGCCCTTGAAGGTCGTCGGATATTCGGGGCTGTCGATCAGCAGCGGGACATTCGGCCAGGTCGGCGGGACCTTCGGCTTCGCGCCATTGGGAATGTCGATGACCTTGAGGCCAGCGCCGCAGGCCTTGTCCTGCGCCAGCACGACCCAGTGCGGATGCCAGATATGGCGGTTCTTGCCGCCATAGGCGGCGTCGTCGAAGTCTGGGTGAAAGGTCACGGCGAGCGCGACGATGCCCTGGTCCTTCTCGAAGCCGATCTCGGCGCTGTTCAGCGTCGTCGGCCAGACATAGGCGTAGACGCTGGAGCCCTCGAACTTGCCTGTCGCATCGGGCTTGTCCTTGCCGGCCTCGCCGCGCACGCGGGTGGTGAAGACGGCCTTGTCGCCGCGCGTCACGATCGTGGTCTCGATGATGTCGAAGGAGGCCTGCACCGCCTGCTTCGGCTCCGCCTTGATCGAGTGCGCAGCGGCCGGAAGCGGGCAAAGTGCCGCCGCTCCGGCAACGAGCCCGCCGGCTATCAATGTCCTGAACATCTTGTCTTCCTCTCTGTGTTGCCTGGAGGGGTGGTTATCCCGCCTGGAATGCGTCCCAGGTGGCAGCCCGGGCGGCGGGGTCGGCGATTTCGTGGTCGCGGCAGTCGATGCGGAGCTCCCGCTGGCCGAACGCGGCGTCCACGAAACGACAATGATGCGGTTGCGCTGCGCCCGGATGGGCGAAGGGCGCGAAGTACTTGCAGCTTGCGCACATGCGCTGGATCGGGATCGCGTCGGCCTCCTGCAGCTCGCGGATCAGTTTCACCATGGTCAGGAGCAGCCTCTCCTGCTCCTCCACTGGAAGCGCGCCCATCGCCTGGTTGGCGGCACCATCCATTGCGTCGTCCTTGCGCGACAGCGCCGCGCCATCGGCCGTGAGCCTGACCGCCACCGCCCGCCGGTCGGCGGGCGAGGGAAGCTTCTCGACCAGCCCCTTGCGGTCGAGTGCGTTGATCGAATCCGTCGCCGTCGGTTGGGATACGCCGAGATGGGCAGCGATATCCTTGACCCCCAACCCCTTCGCGCGCCCTTCCAGCAGATCCAGGATCGCCAGCTGCGTCGGATTGATGCCGGCCTGCTTCGCCCGCTCCCAGTCGTCGACACGCATCGCCGTCGCCACGCGGGCCAAGGCCTCGCGCAGCCGCTGGACAATGCTTGTCGGGTTCGCCGGCGTTTCCATGACGCATAATGTATAGGAGTCCTATCATTATGCAAGACCGTGACCGCGCCTGGCGCTGTGCGAGAGCTGATTACCGCCGTTGCGCAGCGCCACTGCTGGCTGGCGCGCCGGGGCCGTGCGGGTGCTCCTGGCTGTAGGAATGCGTCGAACGATCGCCCGCCCGAGCCTCGGCGGCACCATCCTGGCCATAGATCGTTGTGTGTAGCCCCCAATAGGCTCCCGCGAACAGCACCAGGGCGCAGGCGATCCCAAGCGGGATCGCCGGCAGATGCGCTTTCAGATCCGGCAGGAAGCGCGTCTTGCGACAGCGATCGCAGGCGACTGCGACGAGGATCGCCATGATCAGCCCATGTCCGATGAGGTCGATCCGGCCGAAGGGCCAGACGGCCGCGGTGAAGATGACGAGCAGTGCGACGGCCGACAGCCGGCGGATCAGGGGCGTCCAGATCAGCCCGAAGCCCATCGTGAACTCGGCGACGCCAGCCATCGGTATGAAGGCATCGCGCGGCATGCCGAAGGTGAGAAAAGGCTTCTCGTCGACGATCGGATCGAACCAGGACGGAAAGGCGAACTTCTCGAGGCTCGACCACATCAGCGCAATCGCGAGGCCCCAGCGCAGCACCTCGAAGCGATGCGATCGCCACTCCTCGTTCCGCGAAGGTTCGAGGATGAGATAGCCGGCAACACCCAGCCCCAGCGCCAGATAGTCGAAGAGATGGAACAGATCGTAGTCCCGCAGCGCCAGGAGCCACAGCAACACGATGCCGGCGCCCGCGAGCGGCATGGTCGCGCGAAAGAAGATGCAGGCGGCAATGGCGAGCTGGAGCCAGGACACCCATTCCGCCGGGGTCTTCAGGTCGGGGGTCAGGTAGACTCCGCCGACGGAGAAGATGGCCACGAAGAAGGCGCCGACCGTGACGCGCACATAGTCGTCCAGCCGATGCCAGAGCGGCGCCGTCAACCCATCGAGCCCGCGATGAAGGACTTCGCCGTAGCGGCTCCCTTCGATCGCCCGTGTCAGCAGGAAGAAAACCGTGACGAGCACGGTACCGGTCCAGAACCAGCGGTCGGCAAGCACCTGCCAGAGCGTCTGCGGCGGCGCATTGACGATGTAGGGAGCGAACCACTTCACATGCGCGAAGGCGGGCTCAGCGAGCGCCAGCAGAATTCCGGCGCAGGCCGCCGCAAGAGCCGCGCCACGCCCGTCACCGACGATGATGGGACATCTCATGATGCCCGCACCGATGCGGTACGGGCCCAGTCGAGGGCAAGATCGGCCAGCTCGACCCAGCCGGGATCCATGCAGGTCCAATGCGAGCGCTGAGCGAACAGCCGGAACGCGGTCGGGCTCGCGGCACGCTTCTGCTTCTCGAAGATGCGCTGCGTCGTGCCGGGATCGGCGATCTTGTCCTGGCCGCCGCCGATCAGCAGGAGCGGCGGTCTGATCGTGCTGGCCCAGTTGATCGGGCCTGCTCCACCGGCCAGGACGCCATCCCAGTAAACCTTGCCGGCGGTTGGCACGATGTAGCGGTCATACTGCCGAGGCGCCTCTTCGGCTGACAGCGTGTTTGCAAAACGCCGTGCGAAGAAGCGCGGGGTCATCTGCATGACCTTCTTGCCGCTGAACGGATCGCCCAGAACCGGCCAGGCCGACACAAGCGAGTCGAGCCCGGGGATCACGCCGGGCGTCGGAGCGGGGTTGATCGCGATGCCGGAAGAGCCGAGACCGCGATCGAGCAGGTGCTGCACGAACACCGCACCGGCGGAATGACCGATGAGGATCGGTTGCGTGGGCAGCGCAGAGACGATCCCCGCAAGATGTTCGACGATCTCGCGGGGACCATGCTTGGTCAGTTCGGCAGGAGGGTTCGCGCGCAGCTGCGCCGGGGCGCCCGCAGCGCCCGGCCAGTCGGGTGCGAGCACCGAATGGCCGTGGGCCTCGTAATGGGCTTTCCACTTCTCCCAGCTGAGGCTGTTGAGCCAGGCGCCGTGGATGAGGACGATCGTCCGGGGCACTGCCGCTTCGCTCATGGTCTCGTCAGCCCTTGATGAACGCGAGCAGGTCCGGGTTCACGACCTCGGGGTGGGTCGTGCAGAGCCCATGTGGCAGCCCCTGATAGGTCTTCAGCGTGCCCTTGCTGAGCAGCTTCACGGACAAGGGCGCCGAGTCCGCATAAGGCACGATCTGATCGTCGTCGCCGTGCATCACCAGTGTCGGCAGGTCGATGGCCTTGAGGTCTTCCGTGAAGTCGGTCTCGCTGAAGGCTTTGATGCAATCGTAATGGGCCTTGGCACCGCCCATCATGCCCTGGCGCCACCAGTTGTAGATCACGCCCTGATCGACCTTCGCGCCCGGCCGATTGTAGCCGTAGAACGGGCCGGCAGGCACATCCAGAAAGAACTGGGCGCGATTATCGACGAGCGCCTTGCGAAATCCGTCGAAGACCTCGATCGGCAACCCGCCGGGATTGGCCGCCGTCTTGACCATGATCGGTGGCACGGCGCCGATCAGCACGGCCTTGGCGACACGTCCGGGCTTTGCCCTGGCGACGTAGTGCGCGACTTCGCCGCCACCGGTGGAATGGCCGATATGGATCGCGCCCTTGAGATCCAGCGCGTCCGTCAAAGCCGCGACATCCGCGGCGTAGGTGTCCATCTCGTTGCCGGAGAAGGTCTGCGTCGAGCGCCCATGCCCTCGCCGATCATGGGCGATGACCCGATAGCCGTGGAGCAGGAAGAACATCATCTGGTTGTCCCAGTCATCGGCGGACAAGGGCCAGCCGTGATGGAACATGATCGGCGTCGCGTCCTTCGGGCCCCAGTCCTTGTAGAAGATTTCCGTGCCGTCGCTGGTTTTGACGAAGGGCATGTTTCAAGTCCTCACCTGGTTGTGTCGTGGGGGATCGAGGCAGCAGCGCCGGCGAACCGAGTGTGAGCGCGCGTCCTGTGGCCCGATTTGTATTGGGCCCTAGACGACGCGGTCGTTGCCGCTGTGTCTTTCGCCGGCTTGCTCTGTTCTTTCGCGAGCAGGCGCTGTTGCGCCTATGCGAGCCGGCGGCGATACGCACCGGGCGAGAAGCCGGTCGTTCTCTTGAACGATGCGCTGAAGGCAGCCTGGCTCGAAAAGCCCGAGCGATGCGCAATCGTCACGAGCGGCAGGCCTTGGTCGGCCAGGAGCCTCCTCGCAACGGCCAACCTCTCTGCGCCGACGAAGCCGTGCGGCGTCTTGCCCGTGACCCGCTTGAAGACGCGCGCGAAATGAAACGGGCTGAGGCAGGCGACGTCGGCCAGCTCGCGGAGCGACAGATCGCGTTCGATATTGTCGCGAATGAACCCGATCACGCGCCTGATCCGGGGGGAGCAGCCGTTCCCGGCTTGCGGCAACGGCTTCTCGGTCCGATCATGCGAATAGGCTTGGACAACCCGCGCGGTCAGCGCCAGGGCCGCAGCCTCGACCAGCATCCGTCCAGCGGATGTCTCGCGTTCGAGTTCTTCATGGATCGCATATCCGAGCTGTCGAATGAGAGGGTCGCGCAGACCGGCGAGATAGCGGATCGCGTCGGCGCGGATGCCGCCGTCGCCATAGAGCTCGGACAGCGCCACGAAGCGATCCGATGGCAGGTAGATGTGCAGGATCTCGTCGAGCGGGGCTGAGATGTGGATCTCGTCTTCGCCAACACCGACAGGACACAGCCAGATCGCGTCCCGCTCCACCGGTGAACACTGCCGCTGGCCCGCTCCCTTTCGGCTGACGACCGCGCCGTCGCCACCGCGCAGCGCAAGCGTGATCTCCATCTGCGTCGGAACGATCGAGGGGAGGTCTCCGGCGGGGTGCGATCGCAGCTCGGCGGCAATGCCGTTCCAGCCGCGTCCGGCCGAGGTGGCCAGCACACCCGCCCGCGGGAATTTCTGCGCTCCGTGCCCATGCATATCCATGGGCCGCACTCTCCGGTGACGTTACGTCGCGCGCTATTATACAGGTGTATCGCAGACCCCCGGGCGCGCGCTTGCTAACACCGGCTCGGAGCGGTTCAGATGCGGCAAGTTTTTTCACGATGGCCGAGCCTGGCGGAATCCTCGGCCATCTCGGGCCAGGAAAGCAGCCTGCCCGCCTGGATGTCCGCATCGGCCCCGCGCCATCGGCTGGCGGCGACCAAGGACGTCGCCTGCGCGACTCTGCTGATCCTGGGCCCTGCAGCGATCGCCGCCCTTGCGGCCTGGCAGATCGCACAGGGGGATGCTTTGGCACCATGGCTGGGGGCTATCGCGCTCGTCGCGACCGGTCTCGCCTTGGTCTTTGCAGCGCGCCTGATGCGCAGCCTGCGCCGGAGCGCCGAGCACGTCGCCGCGATTTTCGAACGGGCCGGCATCTCGATGTGGCGCGAGGATTGGACGGCTGCCGGCGAGGCGGTCAAGGCCTTGCGAACCGCAGGTGTCACCGATCTCGAAAGCTATTTCGCGAGCAGGCCGGACGAGTTGAGGGCGCTCAAGGCGCAGGTGCTCATCCGTGACGTCAACAGCTTTACGCTCGAGGAAACCGGAGCAGCGGGAAAGGAGGACTATCTCGGCCCGCTCGACCGGCTTCTCCCCGAGACCGACCAGACCTTCGTGCAATGGCTGGTGGCATTCGGCCGCGGCGACCGCTTCTTTCGTTCGGAGGCCCATATCACGACAGCGACCGGCCGCGAGATCGACACGCTCTTCACCGCCATGCTGCCGCGCGACCTTGCCGGCTTTGCGAACATCGTCGTGACCTCGGTCGATGTGACCGCATACAAGCAGGCGCAGGCCCGCCTCTCGGCCGCGGAGACGGACGCAGCAAAGACCTCGCGCATGGCGACCGCCAATGCCCTGAGCGCCGCCATCGCCCATGAGGTCAACTCGCCGCTGGCAGCCATCCTCGCCAATGCGCAGGCTGCGCAACGCCTCCTTCGGCTGCCGCAGCCCGACATGGCGGAAGCCGGCGCCGCCCTGGGCGATGTCGTCTCGCAAGCCTCGCGGGCGAAGGAGGTGGTTGCCAGGACGACGTCCTACTTCAGCAAGGCCACAGGCGACTTCGCGCCCGTCAACCTCATCGACGTCGCACGCAACGCCAACCTGCTTGTCGAGAACGAACTGCGCAGCCATGGGGCCGTTGTCCATCTAGCAGCCGAGGATGACTTGCCTCTCGCGCTCGTAGACGCCATCCAGATCCAGCAGGTGTTCGTGAACCTGCTCGTCAACGCGGCCCAGGCCATGGCGGGCCGGGCCGGCAAGCGCGACATCACCCTGGCCATCCGGAGCGAGGGCGCCCAGCTTGTCGTCGACGTGGCCGATACCGGCCCAGGCGTGGCGCCGGAACGTCGCGCGACGATCTTCGAGCCATTCCGCTCGAGCAGGCCCGGCGGCCTCGGCATGGGTCTCGCCATCTGCCGGAACTGCATCGATGCCCACGGCGGAGACATCTGGGTGGATCCCGCCCCGGGCGGCGGTGCTGCCTTTCATTTCACGGTGCCGATCGCCCGTGGCTGAGCCCAGAGCCCTTCTCACGGTCGGGATCGTCGACGACGATGCGTTCATCCGCACCGCGTTGGGCCGGCTCGTCCGTTCGATCGGATACGATGCCGCGATCTTCGAGGGTGCGCAGGCCCTCCTGTCCTATGCCGGATTGCGGGCGCTGTCCTGCGTGCTGGCCGATCTGCAGATGCCCGGCATCGGCGGCATCGAGCTGATCCAGATCCTGGCAGAGCGGGTGCCGCGTCTGCCGGTCATTGCGATGACGGCTTATCCGAACCAGATCATCAGGCAGCGAGCGCTGGACGCCGGAGCAGCCTCCTATCTGACCAAGCCCTTTGAGGCCGAACAGTTGGAGAGCTGCCTGAAGGCCTTGGGCATTGGCTGCAGGTTGTGATTTGCTCGGGCTCATGGAAGCGACCGTCCACATCGTCGACGACGACCCGGCCCTGCGCCGGGCCTTGTCGCGCCTGTGTCAATCGATGGGTCTCGGCGCCGTCGAGCACGCCGACGCCCACGGATTGATCGAGGCCGAGCGACTCCACCGCCCGGCCTGCGTGGTGCTCGACGTGCGACTGGCCGAACAGAATGGCATCGCAGTGCAGGAGACGCTGCGCAGTTCAGGCTTCGCGCTGCCGATCATCTTCCTGACCGGCTACGGTACGATCCCGATGACTGTCCGCGCGATGCGGGGAGGAGCAATCGAGTTCCTCACCAAGCCCGCCGACGACGAGATCCTGCTGGCCGCGATCGAACGCGCCTTGGCCGCCGACAAGGCCCAGCTCAATGCGAGCCGTGATCGCACCGAGCTGGCGGAACGTTACGCCACGCTCACCGGGCGCGAGCGCGAGGTGATGGCCTGCGCGATCGGCGGATTGATGAACAAGCAGATCGCCGGCGAACTGGGGCTGTCGGAAATCACGGCGAAAGTTCACAAGCGCCGCGTCATGGAGAAGATGGCGGCCAGGTCATTGCCGGATCTCGTCAGGACGGCTGAGCTTCTTGGGCTGGCAGCGAGACGCCATCGCTAATGGAGCGCCGCGGTCAGGCGATCGATCAGATGTCGGCTGCCGACACCCTTCCGAAGGACCGTGCAGCGCCAGCGCAATGGCCGCGATGCCGCCTGAGGTTGAGCTGTCGAGCACGCTGGCGGACCTCGGCTCAGCAAACCTCGGTATGAGGTGGCCAAACGCAGGTAGGATTCCCGCGTCGGCATGCTCCTCCTAGCCTCCTTTCGCTGCTCCGGATTGGCCGGGCGGGCGCAGGCGAAACGAGGAGAGCCAGCATGAAGATCATCGATGCCATCCTGTCACAGTCAGCTTACACGGCTGATATGGACGTCCCGCTGGAGCAGGTCGACATCGCGGATTGGCTCTTCAATCTGCCCGAGGCCGAGTACCAGCGCTGCTGCCCGCCGGACCATATCGCTGCCGGGACGACCGTCACCGATGATGGCCGCCGCATGTCGATCAATGTCGAAATGATCGGCAGCGCTCTCGTCGTTCAGCACTACGTCGCGGAAGAGGCCGGAAAGACCTACTGCCGCATGAACTCGATCTCGGACGTCTTCGCCCCCAATGGCCGCTCGCAGGTCAACGTCGTGTGGGAGTTGATTGCGGAAGCGATCGACGAAAAGACATGCCGCTACACCAACCGTGTCACCGCACACCCCACCGACGCCTTCATGGCATTCCTGCGGGAGCACAATGTCTCCTTCGACGAGGCTGCGGCTGCGCGGCAGGCTGCCGGAGGGGACCACAATCATCGCGAGACCCCGCTCTTTGCCGCCAGCATCGCGCGGCATGCGAAGCTGACGGCGAAGCGCGCAGCGGCCGCCGCATGAGGGCCCCTGGCGCTCGGGCCGTATCGACCTACTGGTGGAACGTCCAGAGCAGGCTTTCGCTGAGTTCCTTCAGCGCCTCGACGGCGTCAGGCCGTTCGCGCGCGATGGCTGCGATCAGGGCATCGGCCAAGGCGAAGACCGCCGTGGGCGAGTTCGGCAACAGCCGGCTGCGGGCGGGCGCGAACAGGGTGACGTCGGCGATCGGTGCCAGCGGAGAGGTCGGGCTGTCCGTCAGTACCAGCAGCGCCGCGCCGCGCTTCTTGGCGAAGCTCGCGAGGTCGAGCGTCGCGCGGGAGTAGCGCGGCACCGAGATCGCTACCACGAGATCGTCCGGCCTCGCCGACATCATGTGGCGGATGGCGCGCTCGGGCCCTGTGCGAGATGACGCGAAGATCACGTCGGCATCGAGATAGAGTGCGAGCCCATCTTCGAGGAAGGATGCGACATGATGGCTCGCGCCGGAGGCAGCGATGAAGACGCGCGGAGCCTTGAGCAGAAGCTCGACGGCCCGCGCCACGGCAGCTTCCGTGAGCCCGTCGCGCGCCGCCTGGAGATTGGCGGCCTGATCGGCAAGGGCAGCCGCAAAGGTCGCGAAGGTCGAGCCGGCGGCCGAGCGCGCGCCGGCAAAGCTGTCGACCGGATCGTGGGCGAACTTCAGCGCGGCAGAGAGCGCGCCGCGGAACTCGCCATAGCTGCCATAGCCGAGCGCCCGGACGAAGCGCGTTACCGTCGCGTTTGAGGTGCCGCTGCCCTCGGCCAGCCCCTCGATCGTCATGGTCGCGACGTCGAGCGGATGCTGCAGCACGAAATCGGCGGCGCGGCGATGGCCGTTGCTCAATGAGGGATAGATCTGCGCGATGCGGTTGGAGAGATCCGTCGTCGGCTTCAGGCCCTGTGACATGCGCGGCTACCCGATTGACGTTCGAAAATTTTCATGTTTGCTACTAGACGAAAATAAAACTGTCAAAAGCGGTTTCAACCGGGAGCGGACCTGATCATGCGCAAACCTCTCTTCCTCGCGGCCTTCGCGGCCGCGTGCCTCGCCGGTACGGCGGTTTCGGCTCAGACGCTGCGCATCGCGCTGGCTTCGGAGCCGACGGCCGTCGATCCGCATTACCACGATCTCACCCCCAACAACGCGCTGGCCCAGCACATCTTCGACTCGCTGGTGCGCCAGGACGAGCAGCAGAAGCTGCATCCCAATCTCGCGACCTCCTGGGAAAACGACGGCAAGAACCGCTGGACCTTCAAGCTGCGCGACGGCGTGAAGTTCACCAATGGCAAGCCCTTCACGGCCGAGGACGTGGTCTTCACCTTCTGCCGCACGCTGAAGAACGAAACCAAGGTCTCGGATTCCTTCGCCGACATCACCGGCAATTTCGCCTCGGTCGAGATGCCCGATCCGCAGACGCTGGTGATCAACACGATCGAACCCGAGCCGCTGCTGCCGAACCTGCTCTCGGGCCTGAGCATTCTCTCGGCTTCGATCGTCGAGCACGGCCCGATCAGCTACGACGTCGCCAAGAACTGCGGCGTCACCGGCCCCTGGCCGACGGTGACCGGCTTCAACGACGGCACGCTCGCTGTCGGCACCGGCCCGTACAAGCTCAAGTCGTATGTGCGCGGTTCGGCAATCGAGCTTGAGCGCAGCCCGAGCTATTGGGGCAAGGCCGAACCGTGGGCCACGGTCCGCCTCCTGCCGGTGACCAATGCTGGCCCGCGCCTCGCCGGCTTGCTCGCCGGCGACTACGACGTGATCGAAAACCCGGCGGCGCGCGATCTCGGCCGGATCAAGGACGACAAGCGTTTCGGCCATGTCATCACCCCCTCGACCCGCGTCGTCTATTTCCAGCTCGACGTCGCCCGCGACCAGAGCCCCTTCGTCAAGGCCGAGGACGGCAAGAATCCGCTGAAGGACCTGCGCGTCCGCCAGGCGATGTCGCTGGCGATCGACCGTGACGCCATCGTCAAGCGCATCATGGACGGCGCGGCGGAACCCGCCTACCAGTACCTGCCGACCGGCATGTTCGGCACGCGGCCGAACCCGCCCAAGCTGGCCTATGACCCGGCGCAGGCGAAGAAGTTGCTGGCCGAAGCCGGCTATCCCAAGGGCTTCCAGGTCACGTTGTCGACCACGAATGATCGCTACATCAACGACAGCCAGATCACCCAGGCGGTCGCGCAGTATCTGACCCAGGTCGGCATCAAGGCCGAGGTCGACGCCATGACGCGGGCGATCTATTTCCCGCGCCGCGCCAAGAAGGAATTCTCTGTCGCGATCGGCGGCTGGGGTTCCGGCACCGGCGAAGCCGCTTCCTTCCTGCGGCAGTGGCCGCCGACCCCGAACGAGGCCAAGACGATCGGCGGTTCGAACTATGGCGGCTACAAGAACGACCAGTTCGACAAGGTGATCCGCCAGGCGATCTCGACGCTCGACGACAACAAGCGTTCTGAGCTGCTGCAGGAAGCCGGCAAGATCGTCGTCGACGACTACGCCTTCATCCCGCTGCACTTCGAGAGCGGCATCTGGGCCTTCAAGTCCGAACTCGACGTCAAGGGCCGCGCCGACCAGTTCATGCTGGCGATGTCGGTCAAGCCGAAAGCCAAGTAAGCCGCCGGCCGACAGGCCATCGACAAGCCGGGCCGCCCGCCGAGGGCGGCCCGTGACCCATTCAGCGGAGCCGGTCGCACGTCATGGCCGCCTATGTCCTGCAACGGCTGATCCAGAGCGTGCTCGTGCTGCTCGCGGTCTCGGTCGTGGTATTCTTCGCCGTCTACGGCATCGGCGATCCGATCGAGCTGCTCGTCTCGCCTTCGGCCAGCGCGGCCGAGCGAGAGGCGCTGGTCCGGCGCCTCGGCCTCGACCTGCCAATCTGGCAGCAGTATTTCGTCTTCATGGGCAATGCGCTCAAGGGCGATCTCGGGCGCTCCTTCGTGCATGGCGTGCCGGCGATCGAGCTCATCCTCGGCCGCCTGCCGGCGACCTTCGAGCTTGTCCTGCTCTCGATGACCCTCGCCATCGTCACCGGCGTGCCGCTCGGCCTCTATGCCGGGCTCGATCCTGACAGCCGCCCCTCGCGCATCATCATGGGCAGCACAATCCTCGGCTTCTCGCTGCCGAGCTTCTGGAAGGGCATGATGCTGATCCTGCTCTTCGCGGTCGTGCTCGGCTGGCTGCCGACGGCCGGGCGTGGCGAGACGGTCTCTGTCCTCGGCATCCAGACCAGCCTGCTGACCCGGGACGGGCTTAGTCATCTCGCCCTACCGGCGATCAACCTCGCGATCCCCCAGATGGCGCTGATGATCCGCCTCGTCGCCGCCGGCACGACCGAGGCGATGACCCAGGACTACGTCAAATACGCCCGGGCAAAGGGTGTCAGGCCGCGCCGCGTCGTCGGGCGGCATGTGCTGCGCAACATCCTGATCCCGGTCGTCACCGTCGTCGGCATCGAGTTCGGCAGCCTCGTCGCCTTCTCGACCATCACCGAGACAGTCTTCGCCTGGCCAGGCATGGGCAAGCTCCTGATCGACTCGGTCTACCAGCTCGATCGGCCCGTGGTGGTCGCCTATGTGCTGCTGGCGACGCTGCTCTTCGTCACCGTGAACTTCCTCGTCGACATCCTCTATGCCGCGCTCGACCCGCGCGTGAAGCTGACGGGAGAGATGGCATGAGCGCCAAGGCGAAAGCCTCCGCCGTCCCGGCCCATGCCGACACGCCCCTGCGTGAGAAGGTCCTGCACCGCATTCGCAACCGGCCGACGACGCGCGGCGCCGCGATCCTGCTCGGCATCATGGTCGCGCTCGCCTTGCTCGCGCCGGTCATCGCGCCGCAGAACCCGCATGACCTTGCCTCGCTCAGCGTGATGGATAACCGGCTGCCACCGGGCGAGGCCGGCATGAACGGCATGACCTACTGGCTCGGCACGGATTCGCAGGGGCGCGACATGCTGAGCGCGATCCTCTACGGCCTGCGCACCAGCCTAATGGTCGGGCTGACCGCGACGCTCGGCGCGCTGTTCATCGGCATCTCGGCTGGACTCATCGCCGCGCAATTCGGCGGGGTCGTCGATGCAGTGATCATGCGCGTTGTCGATTTCATGCTCGGCTTCCCCTCGATCCTGATCGCGCTCGTGCTGCTTGCCTCGATCGGTCGCGGGGTCGACAAGGTCATCCTCGCCATCGTGTTGGTGCAATGGGCGCAATATGCCCGGCTGATGCGGGCTTCCGCGCTGGTCGAGCGGCGCAAGGAGTACATCGAGGCGGCACTCAATTTCGGCCTGCCGACCCGGCACATCATGATCGCGCATCTCCTGCCGAACTCGGTCGGCTCGGTCCTGGTCGTGGCCTCGATCAGCATCGCCGGTGCGATCACGCTGGAGGCGACACTGTCCTTCCTCGGCGTCGGCGTGCCGGTGACGCAGCCCTCGCTCGGCCTGCTGATCGCCAACGGCTTCGAGTTCCTGCTCTCCGGCGAATACTGGATCGCGGTCTTCCCCGGCATCGCGCTGGTCCTGCTGATCGGCTCGCTCAACCTCGTCGGCGACCGGCTGCGCCGCAGCTTCAACGTACGCTCATGAGTGAAATCGCAACTGCCCCCTTGCTCGAGGTCCGTGGTCTCAGGACCGTCTTCCATGCACTCGACGGCGCTTGGCCCGCCGTCGACGGCGTCGATCTCAGCGTCTCGCGGGGCGAGGTGCTGGGGCTCGTCGGCGAATCCGGCTCGGGCAAGTCGGTGACCGGCTTCTCGCTGGTGCGCCTGATCGATCCGCCCGGCGAGATCGTCGCGGGCACGGTGAGCTTCGGCGGCGAGGATTTGCGCGCCGCGACCGAGGAACGCCTGCGCGACCTGCGCGGTGATCGCATCGCCATGATCTTCCAGGACCCGCTGATGACGCTGAACCCGGTGCTCAGCATCGGCGAGCAGATGAGCGAGGCAATTCTCGAGCACCGCGACTGCAGCCGGCAGGAGGCGCTCGCCGAGGCCGCGAAGGCTCTGGCTCGCGTCGGCATCTCCTCGCCGGAAGCGCGACTGAAGCAGTTTCCGCACGAGTTTTCCGGCGGCATGCGCCAGCGCGTCGCGATTGCGACCGCGCTGCTCAATGCGCCCGACCTGATCATCGCGGACGAGCCGACAACGGCGCTCGACGTCACCATCCAGAGCCAGATCCTGTTCGAGGTGCAGAAGCTCGCCCGCGAGACCGGCACGGCCGTGCTCTGGATCACGCATGATCTCGCCGTGGTGGCCGAGCTCGCCGACCGGGTGGCGGTGATGTATGCCGGCCGCGTCGTCGAGATCGGGCCGGTGGACGAGGTGCTCGACGCGCCGCGCCATCCCTATACCCTCGGCCTGCTCAACTCCTCCGCCGCCAATGTCGCGCCGGGCGAGCGCCTCAACCAGATCGACGGCGTCGCACCGCGTATCGACGCCCGGCCGAGCGGCTGCCCGTTCCGCCCGCGCTGCCCGCGTGTCCAGCCGATCTGCGCAGAGCGAGACCCCGAGACGGTGGACGAGGGCGCCCGCAGCTTCCGCTGCCATAATCCGGTGCCGGTGGGAGAAGCGGCATGAATGCTTCGACCAGCGCCCCGATCGTCGAACTGAAGGGCATCACCAAGCATTTCCGGCGCAAGCCGACGATTGCCGAGCGCATTCTCATGGCGACGGGGCGCGGCGCGGCGCCGCCCGTGCTGCGCGCCGTCGACGGCATCGATCTCAGCGTGAGACGCGGCGAGGTGCTGGGCCTCGTCGGCGAATCCGGCTGCGGCAAGTCCACGCTGGCGCGCGTCGTCACCGGCATCCTGAAGCCGACGACCGGCGAAGTGGTCTATGAGCAGCGACCGGTGGCGGGTCTCAAGGGCAAGGAGCGGCTCGATTTCCTGCTCAAGGTCCAGATGATCTTCCAGGATCCTTACGCCTCGCTCGACCCGCGCATGAAAATCAGCCGTATCGTCGGCGAGGCACTGAGCGTTCACAAGCTGCTGCCCAAGGCCGAGATCGATGGGGCCGTCGATCAGGCGCTGAGCGAGGTCGGGCTCGATCTCGCCTATCGCGAGCGCTACCCGCACCAGTTCTCGGGCGGCCAGCGCCAGCGCATCGGCATCGCGCGAGCGCTCGCCGTGAAGCCAGATTTCCTGGTCTGCGACGAGCCGGTCTCAGCGCTCGACGTCTCGATCCAGGCGCAGGTGATCAACCTGTTCATGGATGTGCGCGAGCGCCACGGCCTGACCTATCTCTTCGTCAGCCATGATCTCGGCCTTGTCCGCCATATCAGCGATCGGGTCGCGATCATGTATCTCGGCCGTATCGTCGAGGTCGGCACGGCGGCGGACATCTTCGCCGAGCCGGCGCATCCCTATAGCGCGGCGCTGATCGCCGCGATCCCGTCGGCGGCGCGGCGCAAGCGCGCCTTCCAGCCGCTGAAAGGCGAACTGCCCTCGCCGCTGGCGCCGCCGCCGGGCTGTCCTTTCCACCCGCGCTGCGAGCAGGCGATGCCGGTCTGCCGCGAGGTCCGGCCTCCGCTGGCCGAGATCGCTCCCGGTCGCAGCGCCGCCTGCCATTTGCACAAGGCTCCGGAGGCCGCATGATCACGAAGACCCTGAACCCGCCGGTCGGGCGCAGCACCCTGCCCTTCATCGACGCGAGCCATCCGGACCGGCCGCTCGCCGTCAACTGCTATCGTCCGGCCCGGCATGCGCCGAACGATCCGGTCATCGTCGTGCAGCACGGCATGCTGCGAAACGGCGATGACTATCGCGATTTCTGGATCGATGCCGCCGAGAAGCACAACCTGCTGATCGTAGCGCCGACCTTTCCGGACGAGCCCTTTCCAAAGGCCGAGGGCTACAACAACGGCCTGGTGATCTCGGGCGACGGAGCCATCGCGCCCCGCGCCGACTGGCTCTACGCCGTGCCGGGCCGCGTGCTCGATGCGCTGCGTGCGGCAGGCGTGATCGACAAGCCGGTCATCAGGATCTTCGGCCATTCGGCCGGCGGACAGTTCGTGCATCGCATGCTTGCTACGGAAGGCGGCGCATTGTTCGAGGCGGCGATGGCCTCCAATCCAGGCTGGTACACCTTGCCGACGCTCGAGCGCCGCTTCCCGGAGGGCCTCGGCGGGCTCGGACTTGATCCGGACGCTCTGACGCGCTGGTTCGCCTATCCGATGATCATCTTCGCCGGCAATCGCGACATCGTCACCAGCGATCCCAATCTCCCGGCACAGCCCGAGGCACTGGCGCAAGGGCCGCATCGCTTTGGCCGCGCTCATTTCATGCTGGACTTCGCCCGCGCCGAGGCCAGCCGGCTCGGCGTGCCCTGCAACTGGCAGCTCATCACCGTCGATGGCATCGGTCACGATGGCGCCGCGATGTCGCGCGCAGCAGCGGCCTACTGGTTCGAAGGCGGCCGCATTCCTTCCGCAGAGGAGCTCGGCAAGCAGGTCGAGCCCGTGCTCTGACGGGTGGAGACATGGCGGGAGCGCGTTCCGCCTCGAACTCGCGCTAGAGCAGCTCGCTCGACGCCACGACGTGGCGCCCGGGTTCTGCTGCCGCGGCGGCCTCGATCATGGCCGCCGCAATCTTGTCGGCCGGATTGATGTGCCAGGCGCGCGGCAGGATCGGGGTGAGTAGCTTCAGGGCGATCGTCGCCAGACGCTCGCCCGTCCGGAACTCCTTGCGCTCCCCGCCGATCAGCCCCGGCTGGACGATCGTCAGCGAGACAAAATCGAGCCCGGCAAGGTCACGCTCCACCTCTCCCTTCACGCGGCTATAGAAAAACCGCGACGTCACATCCGCACCCTTGGCGGAATTCAGAACAAAAACCGTGGCTCCATGCCGGCGCGCGGCTCGGGCGCAGGCGATCGGGTAGTAATGATCGACCCGGTAGAATTCCGCCTGCGAACCGGCTGCGGCGATCGTCGTGCCGAGCGCACAGATCACGGCGTCGACCGACCACCAGCTCGCATCTTCGTCCAGCGCCTCGAAATCGAAGATTGGAGCGAGCAGTTTGGAGTGCTGCGGCAGTGAACGACGCACCGGAGCGATCACCTGGTCGATGCGAGTATCGGCCAGCGCCAGCCGCAAGGCATGCTGCCCAACCAGCCCCGTCGCGCCCAAGAGCATCAGTTTCATGGCGGATCCATCTCGCAGCCGGGAACGACTTCGCCGAGAAGCCTCGCTGGCCGAACGATCATCTTTGATGCTCGCGAGATCGTCGAGGGAGTACGAGCCGGAAGGTCTTCGCCGCTTCCGCCCACCCAGCCATTCTCAGGCGGTCGCATGCGGGCTTCGCCCGGCCACGCCGGGGGAGCACAATCCTGCCGACCGGCACGATCTGCGCCGCCGTCGGGCGCAGGACACGGACAATACCGCGTCTCACGGCTCCAGTTCGGAATCCCAGTAGAGATAGTCGAGCCAGCTGTCGTGCAGGTAGTTCGGCGGGAAGAGCTTGCCGTTGCGGTGCAGGTCGTTGACCGTCGGGGCGTAGGCCTTCTGCATCGGGAACATGTCGACGGCCGCCGGCATCTTGTCGCCCTTGCGCAGGTTGCAGGGCGAGCAGGCCGCAACGACGTTCTCCCAGGTCGTCATGCCGCCCTTGGAGCGCGGGATCACGTGATCGAAGGTCAGTTCGTCGCGCGTACCGCAATACTGGCAGGCGAAGCGGTCGCGCAGGAAGACGTTGAAGCGCGTGAAGGCCGGCGTGCGCGAAGGCTTGATATAGGTCTTGAGCGAAACGACGGAGGGCAGCTTCATGTCGAAGCTCGGGCTGCGCACCACCGTGTCGTATTCGGAGACGATGTTCACGCGGTCCATGAAGACCGCCTTTATCGCGTCCTGCCAACTCCAGAGGGAGAGAGGATAGTAGCTCAAGGGCCGAAAATCGGCATTGAGAACCAGCGCCGGACAACCGTCCGGTGAGGCCATGGGATGCATCACATGCGCCGTCACGCCATCGCACCTCCGCTGATCCGAGCGGGACGAATCCCGCTACACCATCAGTGTAAGCGCGAGACGACAGGAATGTGAAGGGGAACCGGCATCAGGGCATGAGGCCGCACGACAGCCTCATGCCCGGGCTTGCCCCGAGCATCCCGGAAAGTCGTGCTCCTGTCCTGAGATTCTCGGGTCAATCCCGAGAATGACGCACCTCAGCGCGTCGGAACCGGCTTCTCGCCGCGATAATCGTAGAAGCCGCGCTTGGTCTTGCGGCCGAGCCAGCCGGCCTCGACATACTTCACCAGCAGCGGGCAGGGCCGATATTTCGAATCCGCCAGCCCGTCATGGAGCACCTGCATCACCGACAGGCAGGTGTCGAGTCCGATGAAGTCGGCCAGCTGGAGCGGCCCCATCGGATGGTTGGCACCGAGCTTCATCGCGGTGTCGATCGCCTCGACCGAGCCGACGCCCTCATAGAGCGTGTAGACCGCCTCGTTGATCATCGGCAGCAGGATGCGGTTGACGATGAAGGCCGGAAAATCCTCGGAGACCGAGACGGTCTTGTGGAGCTTGCCGACGAAGTCCTTGGCGAGCTCGAAGGTCTCGTCATCGGTGGCGATGCCGCGGATCAGCTCGACGAGCTGCATGAGCGGCACCGGGTTCATGAAGTGGATGCCGATGAAGCGCTCCGGCCGGTCGGTCGCGGCGGCGAGGCGGGTGATCGAGATCGACGAGGTGTTGGAGGCCAGGATCGCGTCGGGCTTGATGTGCTGGCAGGCGGCGACGAAGATCTTCCGCTTGGTCTCTTCGCTCTCGGTCGCGGCCTCGATGACGAGGTCGCAATCAGCGAGGCCTTCCAGCCCGGGAGCCGGCGCGATCTTTGCCATGGCGTCGCGGCGGACCGCGTCGTCGATCGCACCCTTGGCGACCTGGCGGGCCATGTTGCCGTCGATCGTCGCCAGCGCCGCCTTGATGCGCTCCTCGGCGAGATCGTGGAGCTTGACGTCGAAACCGGCCACCGCCGCCACATGGGCAATGCCGTTGCCCATCTGGCCTGCGCCGATGATGCCGATCGTCTTGATCGCCTGAGCCGCCATGGTCTTTTCCATCTCCGGTGTCACCGTTCCGCCTTCGGAAGCGGTGCGGGCCGCCTTTGGCGGCAGCCCGGTTCTTGTTGCGTAGCCGTCTCCGGCAGGATGCGGGCTAGGTGCCGATCGCAGCCTACTTGCCGATCTTGGCGAGTTCGGCGTCGAGCTCGGGCAGGATAGTGAAGAGATCGCCGACGAGGCCGTAATCGGCGACCTGGAAGATCGGCGCCTCCTCGTCCTTGTTGATCGCGACGATGACCTTCGAGTCCTTCATGCCGGCGAGGTGCTGGATCGCGCCGGAGATGCCGACGGCGATGTAGAGGTCCGGCGCCACGACCTTGCCGGTCTGGCCGACCTGCCAGTCGTTCGGGGCGTAGCCGGCATCGACCGCGGCGCGCGAGGCGCCCATCGCGGCACCGAGCTTGTCGGCGACGGGCTCGATCACCTTGCCGAAGTTCTCGGCCGAGGCCAAAGCGCGGCCGCCCGAGATGATGATCTTGGCCGAGGCCAGCTCCGGGCGGTCGGACTTGGCGACTTCCTCGCCCTTGAAGCTCGACAGCCCTTCATTGCCGGCGCTCACGATACTCTCGATCGGGGCGCTGGCCGCGCCGTCGCCGGTTGCCTGGAAGGAAGCGCCGCGCACGGTGATGACCTTCTTGGCGTCGCCCGCCTGCACGGTCTGGATGGCGTTGCCGGCATAGATCGGGCGCTCGAAGGTGTCGGGCGAGACCACCTTGGTCACTTCCGAGACCTGCATCACGTCGAGCAGGGCTGCAACGCGCGGCATCACGTTCTTGCCCGTGGTCGTGCCGGGCGCGACCAGCGCGTCATAGGCGCCGGCCAGCGAAACGATCAGCGCGGAGAGCGGCTCGGCCAGGCGATGCTCGTAGGCCGCGTCGTCGGCCAGCAGAACCTTCTCGACGCCATCGAGCTTGGCAGCGGCCTCGGCCACGGCCTTGGCGTTGTGGCCGGCGACCAGGACATGGACCGGGGCGCCCAGCGCCTTGGCAGCGGTCAGGGCCTTGCGGGTGGCCTCGTTGAGGCTCTTGTTGTCGTGCTTGGCGAGAAGCAGCGTCGTCATGATCAGAGAACTCCTGCTTCGTTCTTCAGCTTCGAGACCAGCTCGGCGACCGAGCCGACCTTGACGCCGGCGGAGCGGCCAGCAGGCTCGACGGTCTTCAGAACCTTGAGACGGGGGGCGACATCGACGCCGAGCGCCTCGGCGCTCGTCTCGTCGAGCGGCTTCTTCTTGGCCTTCATGATATTCGGCAGCGAGGCGTAGCGCGGCTCGTTCAGGCGCAGGTCGGTGGTGACGATCGCCGGGAGCTTGAGGCCGACGGTCTGCAGGCCGCCATCGACCTCGCGGGTGACGTCGATCGCGCCGTCGCCGGCCACGACCTTCGACGCGAACGTCCCCTGCGGCCAGCCGAGCAGGGCGGCCAGCATCTGGCCGGTCTGGTTGCAGTCGTCGTCGATCGCCTGCTTGCCGAGGATGACGAGCTGCGGGCTCTCCTGCTCGACGACCTTCTTCAGGAGCTTGGCAACGGCGAGCGGCTCGACCGTCCCGTCGACCTTGACCAGGATGCCACGGTCGGCGCCCATGGCCAGACCCGTGCGGATCGTCTCGGCGGCCTGGGCCGGACCGATCGAGACCACGACGACCTCGGTGGCCTTGCCCGCTTCCTTGAGGCGCAGCGCCTCCTCGACGGCGATCTCGTCGAAGGGGTTCATCGACATCTTGACGTTGGCCAGCTCGACTCCGGAGCCGTCACCCTTGACGCGGATCTTCACGTTGAAATCGACAACCCGCTTGACGGGCACGAGAATCTTCATCGTCTTCATCACCGTTCAGAAAAGAAGCTATCATTGCCGCGCTCGTGACCGCACCGCTATCGGCGGGCAGGATGGCGGCATCGCGGCTCTCGCTGGAATGCGGGGGGACCGTAACGACGCCCGTTTGCGCTTGTCAACGCCGCCCCTCGCCCATTGACGATGCCCAAACCGCAGCGCTCACCTCCGCACCGTGCGGCCAAACAGCGCGACGCCGCGATGGATGAAGAGTGGCGTCAGCGCAGCGCCGGTTCCGAGCCCGCCAAGATGCGCCCACCAGCCGACATGCCCCTGTGGGTCGATCAAGCCCTGCACGAGCTGGAACAGGATCCAGGCCGCGATCGCATAGAGGGCGGTGATATGCAGCGGGATCCAGTTGAAGGCCAGCCCCCAGATCCGGACGCGCGGATAGAGCATCAGATAGGCGGCGATGACGCCCGAGATCGCGCCCGAGGCCCCGATCAGCGGCTGGTCCGAGGCCGGGTTCATCAGCGCATGCGCGAGCGAGCCGCCGAGACCGCAGAGGAAGAAGAACACCAGGAAGCGCCCATGTCCCATGGCGTCCTCGACATTGTCGCCAAACACCCAGAGGAACAGCATGTTGCCGGCGAGGTGGGCGAGGCTCGCATGCAGCAGGATGTTGCTGAACAACGTCGCCCAGGAGGGGGCCTGCAGGATTTCGGGCGGGAGCTGGGCCGCGCCGAAGAACACCGAGGGGATGAAGCCGAAGCCGGCAGCGATCGCGATCTGGCCGTCAGAGTCCTGGCGCAGCGTCATCAGCAGGTAGAGCCCGACGCACAGCCCGATCAGGGCGTAAGTGACATAGGGCGCGCGCATGAAGCGAAGCGGGACGCCGTCATGCAAGGGGATGAACACGTTCGGCCCTAGCGGTTCTGGCCCGGCACCCAGAGCACGTCGCCCCTGGCCTTGGCATTGAGGAAGCGTGAGGCGACGAAGAGGAAGTCCGAAAGCCGGTTGATGTATTTCAGCGCCGCCTTCGAGACGACCTCGCCTGGCGCTTCTGCCAGCTCGGCCATCAGCCGCTCTGCGCGCCGGCTGACCGTGCGGGCCAGATGCAGATGCGTGGCCGCCGGCGTTCCGCCCGGCAGCACGAAGGAGCGCAGCGGTGCGAGGTCGGCGTTGAGTTGGTCGATCTCGCTCTCGAGGCGGTCGACCTGAGCCTGGACGATGCGCAGCGGCTCGTAGCCGAGCGGCTTGCCGGTTTCCGGCGTCGACAGATCGGCGCCGAGGTCGAAGAGATCATTGCTGATGCGGGCAAGCATGTGATCGACCGCCGCATCCTCGGCGGTGGCATGAAGCCGCGCAATCCCAATGCAGGCATTGGTCTCGTCGACCGTGCCATAGGCCGCGACGCGCAGGTCGAATTTCGGCCGGCGCGGGCCGGCCGCGAGCCCGGTCGTGCCGTCGTCGCCCGTGCGCGTGTAGATTCGGTTGAGCTTGACCATCCCCGCGTTATAGCGCGGCGCGCGTCGGACGGAAGGCGTCTTCGCGCAGGGTCAGGCTGGGCCGAAAGGCACGGCCTCAGAAGCTGTAGCCGAGCCTTGCCCCAACATTGGCCGGGCCGCGCGGGTTGCCGCGATCCGAGCAGCCGGCAGTGCTGAAGTGCTCCAGCGTCGCGACCAAGCTCCAGCGGTCATTGAGGCGCACGCCGAGCGCCGCGGCCTCGCGGGTGCCGGCGTTGCAGCCGACATTCAGCCGGTTCTCGGGGATGATCGCGCCCGTCTTGCCGTCATTCAGCGCGGCGCCGAGGCTGGCCTCGACGAAGACCGCCTTGCTCAGGTCGACGGTCCAGGTCGCACCGGCATAGGCATAGCGCGTGCCGTTGAAATTCGCGCTCGCGCCAAGATGGAAGCGCGGGACAAAGGCATTGGCGAAGCGGTCGGCCAGGGTGAACGGGCGCGGCGTAGCGATCTCGCCGCCGAAATTGAGCAGCCCGCCCTCGCGCCCGCCGGGATTGGCGACGGCAGCACCAACGCGCGCCTCCCAGGACAGGGTCGGGGACGGCTCGGTCGCGGGAGCGTAGCTTGAGACTCCGGCCGGGAGACTCTGCGCCTGCGCCGCCAGCGGCGAGGCTGTCAGAGAGCCGGCAAGGAGCAGCAACGCGACGCGAACCATGGCGAATTGTTCTTATTGTCGGACAAGTGGAGCTTAAGAAAGCACAGAGACTCGTGGCTGAAATAAGGCAAGATTGTGGCAAATGCCTAATTGTTGTCGCCGCAAGCAAAATTTAGCTGATTTAAATCAAAGACTTAAAAGATTTCTGTGGAGGCTTGGCCGCAGGCCCCAGGCGCGGGAAACGAGTGCGGTCGCTCAACCGGAGCGCCACCAGACCACGCCCAGGATCACCAGGATCGCGATGAACTGGAGGATCACCCGCAGGCGCATCAGCCTCTGCGAGGTGTTGGCGCTGCCCCCCCGCAGCATGTTGACCAGTCCAAGCAGAAGGACGATGGCGACGGCGCCGACTGCGACGGGAACGATGGCGGCTGACATGCTCATGACGGTGACTTAGTGCGCTCGCGCGGCTTTGACCAGCCGCGTGCCGCAGGCGCGATACGAAAAGGGACTCAGCAAATGTCGCACCGGCCGAAGCCTCGCCCTGGCCGCATCATCTTGCTTCACGGCGCGTCGAGCAGCGGCAAGTCGACGCTCGCGCGGGTCCTGCAGAGTACCCTGGACGAGCCCTTCTGGCATATCTCGATCGACCATCTCCGCGATTCCGGCGTGCTGCCTTCCGCCCGCATCGCGCAGGGCGATTTCCGCTGGAGCGAAATGCGGGCGAGCTTCTTCGACGGCTTCCATCGCTCGCTCGCGGCCTACGCCTCGGCGGGCAACAACCTGATCGTCGAGCACATCCTCGACACGGCGGGATGGCTGGATGACCTCGTTACGCTGCTTGCGCCGTTCGAAGTGTTCTTCGTCGGCCTGCATTGTCCACTGCCCGAGCTCGTCCGCCGGGAGCAGGCGCGGGGAGACCGCCGGATCGGAAGCGCCGAACAGGATCACAAGACGATCCATCGCGGCCAGCGCTACGATCTCGAGCTGCAATCGGACCAGGATGTGGCCGAGAACGTCGCCCGCCTGATCACAGCCTGGCGCGCGAGGTCGTCGGCCTCGATCTTCTCGAGCCTCGCGGCGCGCCAGCCGGATCCAGGCCCGAGCTGATCGCCCCGGCCTTCGGCCGGCCAGAACTCATCCGCCAGCTACTGGCTCAATCGTTTGCCGCACCGCCGTCAGGGCGTCTGCGGCAGGACGTCGTTGCCGAAAAAGTCCGTCTGCCGCGGCCCGCTGCTCTGATTGGCCCGGACATAATTCGGCCCGCCCGTGCTCGGCGCGACCGGGCCGGGATCAAGATAGCTGCGCTGCGCCGGCAGGGGCATCGAAATCGGCGCCGACGTGGCGACCGGCGGCTCGCTCGAACTGGTGCAGGCGATCAGGGGCCAGCAGCACAGGATGGCAGCCGGAAGCCGGCAGAACTTCATGACGGTCTTCATCCTGTCCTCAATCGTTCGAGACGAGTCTTGGCAATCGCTCATCCTCATAGCTCATTTCTCGTACCCGGCTCCGCCGGTCAACCGATGTGCCTGTGGACGACCGCGCTGCAGCGTGAGCAGCGCGCCACTCTGATCAGATCATGCGCGAGGCCCGGCCTCAACTACTTGCCGATCGGGCTCCGTCTTAAGCCACGGCTCGCCGCGGCGTTGTGGCAGGGCGTAACAGGATGATTCGTGCCAGTTGCCTTGCGGCCAGCATTCCTGCAGGCGCGGCAATCTGGTCCCCCACCTCCACGGATTTACCATTTCTTAACCGTCGAGGCGTCCCCTTGATGGGTCCAATGGGGCTCGGGGGGCTTGCAAAGGACCGTGACCATGCACGAACCCACCCCAGACCAGGCCGTCGTGGAGCAGCTCGTCGGCCAGCCGGTCGCCGATGTCGAACGAGAGCTGATTCTGGCGACGCTGCGGGAAACGGGCGGCAACCGCACCCACGCCGCCAACCTCCTCGGCATCGCCATCCGCACCTTGCGCAACAAGATCGGCTCCTACGCCGCCGATGGCCACGACGTGCCCGAGCCGACGCATCCAACGGCCCAGTAAGGACCACGTCCATGACTCCATCCGAAGCGATGGCGGCCAGCAATCTGGCTTCCTCGGCGACGATGGCGGGGTTGCTGCGCTGCCTCGTTCAGAATCGCCTTCTGCAGCCCGCCGACATCCGTGAGATCTATGAGACGGCCCTGCTGCTGCTCGAGCAGCAGCAGGCGGCCGTTCCGCATGCAGAGGCCAGCTTCTGCGCTGCGCGAGCCGTCATCGAACGCCAGCTTTAACCGGGCTGACGGCCTTCGTTCGTCTGGACATTGCCTTGCCGCGCCCGCTGGACGAAGACTGGGACGCCGCCTGCGGGCGAGCCCTTGCCGCCCAGCCCCGAGACCGCCTTGCGCATCCTGCTGATCAATCCCAACACAACGGCGGAGGTGACCGCCCTGATGGAGCGCGTGCTCGCGCCGCAGCTTCCGGCCGGCGTCGCGCTCCTACCTGTCACAGGGCGCTTCGGAGCGCGCTACATCGCCAGCCGTGCCGCGGCCGCCATTGCCGGCCATGCCGCGATCGAGGCCTATGCCGAGCACGGCCGTGGCTGCGACGCGGTCTATCTCGCCTGCTTCGGCGATCCGGGCCTGCTAGCGCTGAAGGAGCTGGCCCGCATCCCGGTCATCGGCATGGCCGAGGCCAGTTGCCTTGCCGCCGCCACGCGGGCCGAACGCTTCTCGATCGTCACCGGCGGCGAGCGCTGGGGACCGATGCTGCACGAGTTCGTCGCGTCACTCGGGCTGGGCGGCCGCCTGGCTGCGGTCGAAACCGTGGCCCCGACCGGGGCAGAGATCGCGCGCGATCCAGACAGCGCCATCGCACTGCTGGCGCAGGCCTGCCGGCTCACGGCAGTGCGCGACGGCGCCGGCGCCGTCATTCTCGGCGGAGCCGGGCTCGCCGGCCTCGCCGCCCGTGTCCAGCCTCATGTCGAGGTGCCGGTGATCTGCTCTGTCGAGGCCGGCATGAGGGCCGTGCTGGCGGCGCTGCGCGATCCGCCGGCCAAGCCCACGGCGGGCGATTTCGCCCTGCCCGCGCCGATCGGCAGCACCGGCCTCGCAGAGAGTCTCGCCGCTATCCTCGCCCGCCCTTGAGCGCGCGAGCCTGAGCTCAGCCCTTCTTGGCCAGCGACATGCCGTTCTGCGACGCAACCCAGTCGGACAGCATCGGCACGTAGTCGTCGCCCCTGCCGGCGGCGACGGCGGTCGCGAAGCTGTTCTTAACGGCATTGCCGATCGGATTGGGCACGCCGGCCACATTGGCGACGCTCTCGAGATAGCGAACGTCCTTGAGCGCGTTGACCAGCGTGAACTTATGCGCGTCGCGGTCGCGCTCCAGCACATACTGCATGAAGGTCTGGTAGAAGCCGCAATCCATGCGGCTGCCGCGCAGCACGCTGTCGAAGGTCTGCGGCGTGATGCCGATCTTCTGTGCCAGCGTCAGCGCCTCCGCATAGATCGCGGCATAGCCCATCGAGAGGAAGTTGTTCAGGAGCTTCATCTTGTGGCCGTCGCCGACCGGGCCGAGATGCACGACCTTCTGCGCCCAGGCCTCGATCGCCGGCCTGATTCGGGCGAAGATCTCCGGCGTCGTGCCGACCATGGCCGAGAGCAGGCCGAGAGCCGCCTGAGCCGGCGTTCCGCCGAGCGGCGCATCGACCAGATGCAGCCCCTTCGCCTCCAGCTCGGCGGCGATCCGCAACGTCACCGTCGGGTCGGACGTCGAGCAATCGACGATCACTGTCCCCGGCTTCGCACCCGCCGCGATGCCGTCCGGACCGTTCACCACCGCCTCGACCTGGGCCGAGCCCGTCACGCACAGGAAGATGATCGTCGCGCCCTGCGCCAGTTCCTTCGGCGTCTTCGCCTCCTTCGCGCCGGCCGCGACGAGCTCCTCGACCGGCTTGCGGTTGCGATGCGCCATCACCGTCAGCGGAAAGCCCTTGTCGACGAGATTTCGCGCCATCCCTTGCCCCATCAGCCCAACGCCGATGAAGCCGACCGATTCTTTGGTTGCATTCATCTTCAATTTCTCCGGTTTATGTGAGAATGACGTGTCGATGTGGCGGAACGCCTGAACAGGAGCCGGTCCCCTGGTCGCGTTTCCGGCATCGGAGAAGCGCCTCATGACCAGCAGCGGCCCTATCGGCGCCGGGTCTCCCGTGAAACTGCCGACAGCCGCTCCAGGCAGCCGCGGCCGGGTCACGCTGCAGATCATCGCCGATCGCCTGACGGTTTCGACGGCCACGGTTTCGCTGGCCCTGCGCGGCTCGCCGCTCGTGGCGGAGGCGACCCGCAGCCGCGTCCAGCAGATGGCCCGGGAGATGGGCTACAGCTACAATCGCAGTGCCGCTTCGCTGCGCACCGACCGGACCAACATCCTCGGCGTCGGCTTCCACGACATCACCAACCCCTATTTCGCCGAGCTCCTCGCCGCGATCGAGGAGACCACCACGGCCAATGGCCGCTCGATCCTGCTCGGCACCTATGGCGAGGACCTCGAACGGCAGGACCGCGTGCTCAACACGCTCAAGGAGTACCGTCCCGACGGCATGATCCTCTGCGCGGCCGGCGGCAGCACGCCTGAGACCTTCGCGCATCTGATCGCGGCCGGCGTCCCGATCGTCCAGCTCTCCCGCGAGATCAGCACAGATCTCGACTTCGTCGGCTCCGACGACCGCCACGGCACGATCCTGGCGATGGAGCACCTGATCGGCCTCGGCCATCGCCGCATCGCCTTCATCTGTGCCAACCAGGGCATCTCCACCGGCCGCAACCGCTATCTCGGCTACTGCGAGGTGCTGGGGCGGTACGGCATCGCCGTCGATCCGAGCCTGGTCTATACCGGCTATGGCACGCGCGAGAACGGCTCCAAAGGCATCCAGACCGTGCTCGATGCGCCCGATCCGCCCACGGCAGCCGTCTGCATGAACGACCTCGCCGCCTTCGGTGCTATGCTCGGGCTGCGCCATCGCAGCCGCGAAGCCGGCATCGATTTCTCGATCGTCGGCTGCGACGACGTCCAGGAAGCGGCGCAATGGTATCCGGCCCTGACGACGATCCGGAATTTCCAGGACGAAATGGGGCGCAAATCGGCCGAGTTCCTGATCAGCCGCATTACCGAGCCCGGCGCCCCGCCGCGCCGCCTGTTGCTGACGCCTGCGCTGGTCATCCGCGGCACGACGACGCCGCCACGCAGCTGAGCCGCCGGCCGGCCGCTCAGGCATCGTTGGCAGGCTTGGCGTTGAGGGCGCGATAGGCGCGTACCACCTGCGAATCGTCGCGCCCGCCATGGCCGAGCCCGGATGTGGCCAGGAACATCTGGTGCGCCGCAGCGGCAAGGGGCAGAGCGGTCCGGGCGGCACGCCCCGCATCGAGCACGATGCCGAGATCCTTGACGAAGATGTCAACCGCGCTCGTCACCGCCGGATCCGGCTCGTGCATGCGCGGCCCGCGGTCCTTGAGCATCCAGGACGAGGCGGCCGAGCCACCCATGATCTCGAACAGCAACCTGCCGTCGACGCCGGCCTTCTCGGCCAGCGACAGGGCCTCGGCCGCCGCCGCGATATGGACGCCGCAGAGGAGCTGGTTGACCGTCTTCACCACGGCGCCCTGCCCGGCCTTCTGCCCGACATGGAAGACCTTGTCGCCCATCGCCTCGAGCACGGGCCGGGCCAATGCAAAGGTCTCGTCCGGCGCGCCGACCATGATCGTCAAGGTCGCTGCCCTTGCGCCGACGACACCGCCCGATACGGGTGAATCGACGAAGCGCCGGCCGCTCCTTTCGACCTCCGCCGCGATCGCCTCGACCTCGCCCGGCGGGCACGTCGCCATCAGCATGACGACCGCGCCTGGTGCCAGCGCCGCGAGCGCTCCGGCCTCGAACAGCACGGAGCGTGCCTGCGCGGCATTGACCACCATCAGCACCAGCGCCTCGGCCCCGGCCGCAGCGTCCATCGCACTGCCGGCATCATGCCCGCCGGCCGTGACCAGCGCCTCGCGCGCGCTCGCCCGCATGTCGAAGCCGGTGACCCGGAACTGCCGCTTGACAAGGTTCTCGGCCATCGGCGCGCCCATGGCGCCGAGCCCAATGAAGGCGATGGATTTCGGGGTGGTCGGCATCTGCGCGCTCTATCCTCTGCTCAGTCATCCCGGGCGAAGCAAGGCGCAGCCCCGTGATCCATGCCTGAGCCTATCCGAGCGGCATTCCGGAATGGCCCCCCGGCACTGCGTGGCACCCCTGCTTCGGCTGGGATGGTCGCGCGGCGGCCCGCAGGGGCAAGCCGCGCCGTTCGCCCGTTATTCCTTCACCGCCCCGGTCATCGCCGACACGTAATGCTCGACGAAGAAGGCATAGAGGATGACCAGCGGCAGCGACCCCGCCAGCGCGCCCGCCATCAGCGAGCCCCAGCGATAGATGTCGCCATCGACGAACTCGTTCACGATGGCCACCGGCACGGTCTTGTTCTGCGTCGAGGACAGGAAGGTCAGCGCATAGATGAACTCGTTCCAGCACAGGGTGAAGGAGAAGATGAACGCCGAGATCAGCCCCGGCACCGCCAGGGGCAGGACGATCTTGATCAGGATCTGCGCCCGGCTCGCACCGTCGATCAAGGCGCATTCCTCGAGCTCGTAGGGGATGGTCTTGAAATAGCCCATCAGGAGCCAGGTCGAGAACGGGATCAGGATCGTCGGATAGACCAGGATCAGGGCCAACGGCGTGTCGAACAGGCCGACCTTGTAGATCACCGTGGCGAGCGGGATGAACAGGATCGAGGGCGGCACGAGATAGGCGAGGAAGATCAGCGCGCCGACCGTGACCGCACCCTTGAAGCGCAGGCGCACGATCGCATAGGCGGCGAGCACGCTGGCGATCAGCGAGATGAAGGTCGCACAGGTCGCGATCAGCATCGTGTTCCAGAGCCAGCGCGGATAGGCGCTCTCGAACAGCAGCTTGTAGATGTGCTTGAAGGTCGGCTCCCAGGTCCAGAACGGGCTGACCTTGTCCATCTCGATGAGCTGATGGTCGGGTTTCACCGCCGTCAGCGCCATCCAGTAGAACGGGAAGAGCAGGACGATCAGGATCAGGACCAGCGGGATATAGGTCGTGACGACGCGCCGCGGCAGCGTCTCCAGATAGGCCATGCCCTCGCTATGGTCTTGGGTGGCAGCGCGGCTGGGGCTGCCCTGGCCCGCATCGATGCTAGTCATTGCTGCCACCTTGCTGCCATTTGCGCGTCTGGAGCCCGTACCAGGCGATGCCGATCGCCGCGAGCAGGAAGGGGATCATCGCCGTCGAGATTGCCGCGCCCTCGCCGAGCTGCCCGGCGATGATGGCGCGCTGATACGAGAGCGTGGCCATCAGATGCGTGGCGTTGACCGGCCCGCCGCGGGTGAGCGCCCAGATGAGCTGGAAATCGGTGAAGGTGAACAGCACCGAGAAGGTCATCACCACCGCGATGATCGGCGTCAGCAGCGGATAGGTGATGTGCCGGAAGCGTTGCCAGTTGGTGGCGCCATCCAGCGTCGCGGCCTCGTAGAGCGAGGGCGAGACCGTCTGCAACCCAGCCAGAAGCGTGATCGCGATGAACGGCACGCCGCGCCAGACATTGGCGAAGATCGTCGACCAGCGCGCATTCCAGGGGTCGCCGAGGAAGTTGATGTTGTGGTCGATCCAGCCGAGCTGCCGCAGCGACCAGGAAATGATCGAGAACTGCGAGTCGTAGATCCACCAGAAGGCGATTGCCGACAGCACCGTCGGCACGATGAAGGGGATCAGCACGGCGGCGCGGATCAGCGCCTTGAACGGCAGATGCTTGTTCAGCAGCAGGGCGAGATAGAGCCCGATCACGAACTTCGCGGCGCTGGCGACCGTCGTATAGAGCAGCGTGTTGAAGACCGAGGTCCAGAACACCCCGTCATCCCAGAGCCATTCATAGTTCTCCAGCCCGACGAACTCGCCGGCACGCCCAATCTTGGTATCGGTGAAGGACAGCCAGACGCCGAGCCCCAGCGGATAGGCCAGGAACAGGATCAGGATGCCGGCGGCCGGCAACATGTACCAGAAGCCGAGCCAGTTGCGGCTGGCCTGGAGCTTCTGCCAGGCCGTGCGCTCGCTTTTGGCGGGCGTCAGGCGGACCGGCATCTCGACTGCGGAATTGGCCATCGCGCTTCCGATGTGATGCGTGAAATCGGTCCGGCCGCGGGGCCGGACTGTGATGTCGTGCAGCGTTGGATGTAGGCGGGGCGGCCCGCCGGAACGGGCCGCCCCGTCAGCTCACGCGGCTCAGCGATAGATGCGCTTCGCCTGCCGCTCGGCGCCGGCCATGGCGCCCTTGATGTCCTCGCGACCCGTGACGTAGTTCGCGAACATGTCGACCACGATGAAGTCGGCGATTGCCGCCGCCGCCTTCTCGCCCAGCGTGCCCTGTCCGGCCGGCGTCAGCGTGCGCTTGGCGACGTCGCGGAACGGCGTCGTCTTCGGGTCGGCGGTCCAGACCGGATTCTTGTCGTACTCGCCGAGGAAGTGCGAGAGGTAGCCGCCGGCCGCGGTGATCCACGGGTTGAACTGCGGCGCATCCATCATGAAGGCGATGAACGCCTTGGAGGCGTTGGGAACCTTCGTGAACTGGAAGGCCAGCATCGTGAAGGGCAGGTGGAGTTCGGTCGGCTTGCCGATCGGGCCGATCGGCATGTAGGCGTGGTCCATGTCGGCCGCCATCTCCGGCTTTTCCTTCTTGGCCGCGACGTAGACCGAGATGCCGTTGACGGTGGTGTGCAGTTCGCCGGCGAGGAAGGCCTTGTTGTTCGAGGAATCGTTCCACGAGGCCGTGCCGGGGATGAAGGTCTCGTAGAGCGCCTTGGCGTATTCCAGCGCCTTGGCGGTCTCGGGCGTGTTGATGATGACCTTGTCGTTCTTGTCGACGAGGTTGCCGCCATGGGTCCAGAGCAGCCAGTGCATCCAGGTGTTGGCGTCGCCCGAGGCGTGGCCGAAAGCCATGCCGGCGGGGGTGTTGTTAGCCTTCAGCGCCTTGCAGAGCTCGAGGAAGCCGGCCGTGTCCTTCGGGAACTCCTTGAAGCCGGCCTTGTTCATCGAGGAGATGCGGTAGTTCACCAGGCCGCCGCTGGCCGCGATCGGAATGCCTATCCACTTGTTGCCGAGCTTGCCGTAGGCCTCCGCCGACGGGAACCAGCCACCATGCTTCTCGCCGAGATATTTCGAGACGTCGGTGAGGTCGAGGCACTTCTGCGGGAACAGATGCGGCAGCGAGTAGAGCCCCCAGACGAGGTCGAGGCCCTGCCCGGTATTGGCGACCACCGAAGCCTTCGGCTGCAGGTCGTCATAGGACTCGTTGGTGACGTTGATCTTGGCGCCCGTGGCCTGCTCGAAGGCGGCGACGAGATTCATGAAGGCGACGTCTTCGGCTTCGACGAAGCGCTTCCAGCGCATCAGGTTGATCTTGGCGTTGGGCTCGACCTTGAAGGGCGAGGCCTGCGCCCAGGCCTTGGCCCAGGCGAACAGGTTGGCGGTGCCGCCCACGCTGAGGGCGGCACCGCCTTTGAGCAGTGATCTGCGATCGAAATGCATCTTTATCCTCCCTGGATATGGTTCGACGGCTCTTTGAGCGGCCGTTCTGAACCGGATTGTCCGGCCGTTTTCAGGTCACGATTCTCTTCCCCGTGCCGGCGTCGAAGAGATGTGTCACATTGGTGTCGGGCGTGATCCCGAGGTTCTCGCCGGGGCCCGCGGTGATGCGCTCGCGGAACACGCAGGTCAGGCTCTGGCCGCCGCAGCGGACCACGACCTGCGTCTCCGAGCCCATCGGCTCGACGACCACCACCTCAGCCTGGAGACCGTTCGGATCGAGCTTGATATGCTCGGGGCGGATGCCCAGCACGGCCGCCTTGCCGTTCGAATCCGCCGGATGGCTGCCGATCGGCCAGAGCATCTTGCCGCCCTTGCCGTCATCGGTCTCGAAGCCGGCAGCCGTGATCGTGCCCTTGAGCAGGTTCATCGAGGGCGAGCCGATGAAGGCCGCCACGAACAGATTGGCGGGACGGTCGTAGAGCTCGAGCGGCGCGCCCATCTGCTCGACGATGCCGTCATGCATCACGACGATCTTGTCGGCCATCGTCATGGCCTCGATCTGGTCGTGCGTGACATAGACGGTCGTGGTCTTCAGCCGCTGATGCAGCTCCTTGATCTCGGTGCGCATCTGCACACGCAGCTTGGCGTCGAGATTGGAAAGCGGCTCGTCGAACAGGAAGACCTGCGGGTCGCGCACGATGGCGCGGCCCATGGCGACGCGCTGGCGCTGGCCGCCCGAGAGCTGGCGTGGATAGCGGTCGAGCAGCTTGTCGAGGCCGAGGATTCCGGCCGCCTTGCCGACGCGCTCGTCGATCTCGGCCTTCGGCGCCTTCCGCAGCTTCATCGAGAAGGCCATGTTGTCGGCGACCGTCATATGCGGATAGAGCGCATAGTTCTGGAACACCATCGCGATGTCGCGTTCCTTCGGCGGCACATCGTTGACGACGCGCGGTCCGATGCGGATCTCGCCGCCGGAGATGTTCTCCAGCCCGGCGATCATGCGCAGCAGGGTCGATTTTCCGCAGCCCGACGGCCCGACCAGGATCACGAACTCGCCGTCATCGATGTCGATGTCGACACCATGGATGACCTGGGTCGCGCCATAAGCCTTGCGCACGTCGGCAATCTGGACTGAGGCCATCTGGGCCCTCTCCTAAAATTCGTTTCCCCGTGGACACGGTGGTCCGCCGCCTCCGGCAGAGTCCGAGTCGCATCGCATATCGGCCTGTTGCGACCGATCGATGAATGTTGCCGTCGGCTAAGCACCGCGCCTCGTTCAGGAGGGGCGGTCCCTTGCGCCGGAGTTCATCTGCGATAAAGTCATACGATACAGACAGGCGTGTCAAGCGCCGGACGCAAGCCGGGGAGCGGGTCTCATCCCCATGCCGCCCGCGACGGAGGAGGCGCCAGACGATGCGGGTGCGCGACTATTCGCGACCAACGACGCTCAATCCCGACCGCCTTTTCGGCCAGGTCGCCCAGAAGCTCGCCGTCGCCATCATAACAGGCTCCGTCAAGGCCGGCGAGTTGCTGCCGAACGAGGACGATCTGCGCTCCGACATCTCGGTCTCGCGCACCGCCTATCGCGAGGCGGTGAAGGTGCTCACCGCCAAGGGGCTGGTCGAGGCCAGGCCGAAGAGCGGCACGCGCGCCGCGCCCCGCGACAGCTGGAATCTGCTCGATCCCGACGTCCTCTCCTGGCATTTCGAGGCCGATCCGAACGAGAAATTCATCCGCGATCTCTTCGAGTTGCGCCGCTTTGCCGAGCCGGCCGCGGCCGGCCTGGCGGCGCAGCGCCGTACGCCAGCCGACATCGCGAGAATCGAGGCCGCCTATCGCGGCATGTCCGATAACCACCCCTATGCCGACGCGACGATCCGCGCCGACCTTGCCTTCCATGAGGCCGTCTTCGCCGCCTCGCACAACGCCACGCTGATGTGCCTGGCGAGCGCCGTCGCCGCCACCGTGCAATGGTCCCTGCTGCTCAAATCGGTCGACGACCGCGACTTCTTCGTCGCCTCCCTGGTCGACCATGAGCGCGTTCTGGACGCTATCATCCAGCGCGACGGCGATCTCGCAGCGGCACGGATGACGACGCTGGTCATCGACAGCCTGAACACGACGCTTGCCTTCCTGACCCCGGGCGCAGCGGCGCCGATCCAGAAAACGGCGTGATTAAGTCATATTATATATGCGCCATCGGCGCTTTCCGCGCGACGCGAGGCGTGGTGGGATGCCCAACGATCGATCGCAGCAAGGCAACGGCTTCCATGCAGCCGCCATATCGGCCATTTAATCGATTCATATTCGCCTGATCAAGCCGCCCGACCATCACTCTGAGCCTACGGAAGCACTCCCATGACACGGTCCGACGCCACCGAAATCCTGATGACCGGCCCGCTGATGGCCTATGCCGCCGACCAGCTGAAGGCCCGGTACACCGTCCACGAGCTGTGGAAAGCGGAGGACAAGGCGGCGTTCCTGCGCGACATCGCCGGGCGCGTCCGCGGCGTCGCCGCCGGCGGCGGCCACAACCGGGTCGACGGTGCGCTGTTCGACGCGCTTCCGAAGCTCGAGGTCGTCTCGAGCTTCGGCGTCGGCTACGACCATGTCGATGCGGCCGAGGCCGGAAAGCGCGGCCTCGTGGTCACGAACACGCCCGACGTCCTGACCGACGAGGTCGCCGACCTCGCGCTCGGCCTGCTGATCTCGACCGTCCGGCAGCTGCCGCAGGTCGATCGCTATCTGCGCGAGGGCAAGTGGCTCAAGGGCGCCTATCCGCTGACGACGTCTCTGCGCGGCCGCACGGTCGGCATCGTCGGCCTCGGCCGCATCGGCAAGGCGGTCGCGAGCCGCGTCGAAGCCTTCGGTCTGCCGGTCGTCTATCACGGCCGCTCGCGCCAGGCGGACGTCGCCTATCGCTACTATCCCTCGCTGGTCGAGATGGCCCAGGACGTCGATACGCTGATCTCGGTCGCGCCCGGCGGCGCCTCGACCCACCACATCATCAATGCCGAGGTGCTGAAGGCGCTCGGCCCCAACGGCATCGTCATCAATGTCGGCCGCGGCACCGTCATCGACGAGCAGGCGCTGATCAAGGCCCTGCAGGACAAGATCATCCTGTCGGCAGGCCTCGACGTCTTCGAGGACGAGCCGCGCGTGCCGGCCGAGCTGATCGCGATCGAGCATGCCGTGCTGCTGCCGCATGTCGGCTCGGCCTCGGTTCATACCCGCGAGGCGATGGGCCAGCTTCTCGTCGACAACCTCGCCTCCTGGTTCGAAGGCAAGGGACCGCTGACGCCCGTCGTCGAGACGCCATGGAAGAAGGCCTGAGCGTCTTGCCCGGCGCGGCGACGCACCGATCCCTGCTGCTGGCGGCGGGCATCCTGCTCGCCTGCCATGCTTCGGCGTCGGCGCAGACCGCGCCACTCCCGCGCGGCGCCGACAAGGCGCCGCCGGCCATCGCTCCGCTGCTCGGTGCCTGGGATCTTGAGCAGATCGGCGCCTCGCGCCAATGCACGGTCACGCTGGGTGTCGAGAACGCGGCCAATGGCCGCCAGTTGCGCTTTCCTGCAACCTGCCGCCGCGCCCTGCCGATCCTCGACGATGTCGCGTCCTGGAACACGGCGCCGGACGGATCGCCGCGCCTCGACGACGCCCTCGGCAAGACCCTGATCCTCTTCCGCCAGAGCGGCAATGCCGGTTTTCAGGGCAAGGGGCCTGACGGCAAGGACTATCGGCTCGATCCGAAGAACCATCCGCGCGCCGTGTCGCGCCCCGCGCTGAGGCCGGCGGAGGCCGCAGCCACCGCAGCCCAGCGCCCGACCGTGGTCGACCCGGCCAGCGCGCCGGCAGCCGATAGCCTGCCCGGCCGCTACGCGATGATGCGCCAGGCCAATCGCGAGGCCTGCCGCATCGTCCTCGGCCCGGCTCCCGCGGGGGCGCAGACCCGCGCCACGGCGGCGTTCGAGGGCAACTGCCCGGATACGGGGTTGACGATCTTCGACCCCGTCGGCTGGCGCTATGCCGCAGGCCGGCTCGCGCTTGTTGCCCGCAAAGGCCATAGCGTGGAATTGATCTTCGAGGGCGGCCAATGGCGCAAGGACCCGGCAGTGGGCGCACCGCTGCTGCTGCGCAAGCTGCCCTGAGTCTCAGACGAAGAACTCGTTCGCCAGCTCCGCCGGGAACAGCCTCTCGGCATGGAGCCTTCGGAAGCGCTCCGGACCAATCGATTCAGCCACGTCCTGATTCAATCTCAAGATCGACAGCACATGCCCCGTGCGTGCGCCGAACGGGCTCGAAGTCGTCATTGGATCGACGCGCATATCCTTGAACATCGCGGACGGACCGGTCGCACCGGCGTCATGCTCGGTCTTGAAGTGGGCAATGCTCCGGATCGTCTCTTCGCCGCAGAAGCCATCGATGGCGATCTGCTGCCGGCCCGCCGGAATGAAGTTGTACTGCTCTCCGCCGAGCTTCTGCGGCTGGTCCTGCAGCAGGCGGATGAAGAACTGGACGAGCAGCACGTCTGCCCGCTTGTTGGCACATGCCCGACCGACAGCCTGATCGATGAGATAGATGATCGGGATCGTGCTGGTCTCTCGCGTGACGATCTTGAGGCGCGGCATGGCTGTTGTCCCCGAGCTCTGCCGCAATCCTACCAGTGACCTGCATTTGGCGAAATCCTGCCCGCGCCCCACGACCGACCCCAGGTCGGCCCGCCGTGATCCTAGCCGATCGAGCTCCGGCGCCGCGCCTTGAACCTGCATCGCAGGCCCCCTCACTGGCGTTTCTGTGCGACCGTCCCTAGATGCGGTCGATGGCCGAGGCCCCCGCGCCGAAGGAGGACGACCCGATGTTCAATGCCAAATCCCTGCTCGATGCTCTCGTCAGCGCCGGCACCCAGGCCGGCAAGCCCGGCGGCCAGGGCCAGACGGGTGCGCTCGGCTCCGTTCTGGGGGACCTCTCCAGCAAGGTGCAGCAGAGCGGCGGGATAGGCGGGCTCGCCAACATGGCGAGCCAGATCCTCGCCCAGGCAACGCAGGGGCTCGGCGACGCCGCGCGCCAGACCGGCGTGCAGCAGAAGGCCGGCGAGGCTCTCGGCCAGGCCACCGGTGGACGCTCGGCCCAGGACGTGCTGGCCCAGGCCAAGGCGATGTTCGACAAGAACCCGGCCATGGCGACCGCCGTGCTGGGCGGCCTCGGCGCGCTGGTCTTCGGCTCCTCGACCGGTCGCGCCGTCGTCGGCTCCGCCGCGCGTCTCGGCGGGATGGCCCTGATCGGCGGGCTCGCCTACAAGGCCTATCAGAACTACCAGTCCGGCAAGCCCATGCTGGACATCGGGAGCCCAGAGCTTCTCCCCGCTCCTTCCGGGACCGGCTTCGAGCCGGAGGCCGCGAGCGAGGCCACCGCGCTCGTCTTCATCCGCGCCATGATCGCCGCAGCGGCGGCCGATGGCGCGATCGATGCCGATGAGCGCGCCGCCATCCTCGGCAGCCTGCGCGTGGCTGGCTTCGATCAGGAGGCGAATGAATGGCTGGCTAAGGAAATGGCCAACCCGGCTTCGGTCGAAACCCTGGTCGAGGGCGCCGAAAGCCCCGAGATCGCGGCGCAGATCTACACGGCTGCGCGCATCGCCATCAATCCGGACACGGCGAAGGAAAAGGACTTCCTCGCCGGCCTTGCAGCCTCGCTCGGTCTCGACGCCGAACTCGTGGCCAATATCGACGCAGCCGCCAGCGCGGCCAAGGTCTGACACGGCGCCAGCGCACGTCTGCTCTCTTGAAGGCTTCGCCGTCGCGGCGAGGCCTGCCGGCATATGGTCCGCCCCGGCTGATTGCCTCGTTCGACGGCAATCGGTGTGCCCCTGCAGCCGACTGTTAAGCATGGCAGCCGAATGACCGGCATGCCCCACCGTCATCCACCCAAGCTTAGGAATTATCAGGCAGCAAGACGGGAGCCAGAACGGCTCAATGTGACAGGACGTTCGCCCGGACCGTATCATCGCTCCTGGACGCATTAGCGGCGCAAGGGAAGAAGAGACAACGACATGTCTTTGACTGCGATGATCAGGGCGATGCGTCCGCATCATTGGCTCAAGAACGGGCTCGTGTTCGTTCCGATCCTGCTCAATCACGACGTCTTCGACATTGCGGCGATCGGCCATGGCGTCGTCGCCTTCCTCGCCTTCAGCCTGATGGCTTCCGCTATCTATCTCCTCAACGACATCGTCGACGTCGAAGCCGACAGGCGCCATCCGACCAAGTGCAAACGCCCTCTGGCTGCGGGCGAAATCACCGCGCGCCAGGCCTATGCGACGATCCCCCTGCTGCTCGCCACGTCCTTTGGGCTGTCCTGGCTGCTGCCCAAGCCGAAGCTCTTCCTACTGGTGCTCGGCGCCTATTTCGTGCTCGCCCTGGCCTATCTCTTCGTGCTCAAGCGCAAGCTGCTGGTCGACGTACTCGGGCTGGCCGCGCTGCATACGCTGCGCATTCTCGCCGGCAATGCCGCCGCGGCGATCCAGATGTCGTCCTGGCTGCTCGCGTTTTCGATGTTCCTGTTCCTGAGTCTGGCGCTGGTGAAGCGCTACGCCGAGCTGCGCATCACCCAGGACCAGTCCGGGCTGAAAAAGGCGGGGCGCGGCTACCACGCCGAGGATATCGAGGCGCTTTCGCAGCTCGGCATGGCGTCGGGTTGCACCTGCGCCCTGATCATGGCGCTCTATGTCGACAGCGCCGCCGTCAAGGAACTCTATCGCCACCCGGAGCTGATCTGGCTGGTCTGCCCGATCATCCTCTATCAGATGGCGCGGATCTGGTTCCTGGCGCGGCGCGGCGCCATGCCGGACGATCCGCTCGTCTTCATGATCCGCGACTGGCGCAGCCAGGTCACCGGCGCGACAGTGGTCATCATCATGGTCGCGGCGACGCTGCTGCCGTGAACAGCACTCCTTCGGAGATACGCTCCTGGGGCGGATTGAGGGCGCAGGACAGCGTGCTGCTCAGCCCGGAGGACTGGCTGACCGATCCCTCGCCGCAGCGGGGCCCCGTCCTGGCCCATGGCAATGGCCGCTCCTATGGCGATTCCTGCCTGAACGATGGCGGGCGGCTGATCATGGCGCGTGGCCTCGACCGCATTCTGGCCTTCGATCGCATCAGCGGGCTCGTCACCTGCGAGGCCGGTGTCCTGCTCGCCGATCTGCTGAAGGTCGTCGTGCCGGCTGGCTGGTTCCCCCCGGTGACGCCCGGAACCTGCTTCGTCACCATCGGCGGCGCGCTGGCCAACGATGTGCACGGCAAGAACCATCACCGTGCCGGCACCTTTGGTCGCCACGTCCGCGCCTTCGAGCTCGTCCGCTCGGACGGGCAGCGGCTGACCTGCGCACCCGACATCAATGGCGCGCTCTTCGCCGCAACCATCGGCGGCATGGGACTCACTGGCCTGATCACGCAGGTCACGCTCCAGCTCATGCCAGTCGCTTCCGCCGAGATGCAGCAGGAGACCAACCATTTCGACGGGCTAGACCACTTCTTTGCCATCGCCGCCGAATCCGATGCGACGCATGACTATACCGTCGCCTGGATCGATGCCCTGGCCAGCGGCTCCGGATTCGGCCGCGGCGTGTTCTTCCGCGCCAACCATGCGCCGGCCTCGCACGAGCCGTCGGGCCGCCCTCGGCGCAGCCTGCCCTTTCCGATCAGGCCGCCGGTTCCGCTGATCAACGGCCTGACACTGCGCGCCTTCAACATGCTCTATCGCGCGGCGCAGCCACGCTCACCGGAGCCCAGGCGCATTGCCTACCAGCCGTTCTTCTATCCGCTCGACCGGGTCAGGAACTGGAACCGCGCCTATGGGCCCGGCGGCCTGCGCCAGTTTCAATGCGCGATCCCGATGGCTCACGCCCGCGATGCCGTCGAGGAGATGCTGCGGCGGACACTGGCCGCCGGCGAAGCCTCCTTCCTCACCGTGCTCAAGCTTTTCGGCGACGTGCCCTCGCCCGGGATGATGTCCTTCCCCATCGCGGGCGCGACATTGACGCTCGACTTTCCCAATCGCGGCGAGCGCACCGCGAAGCTGCTCGACGAGCTCGACCGCATTGCCCTTGCGAGCGGCGGCCGCGTCAATCCCTACAAGGACGCCCGCATGTCGCCGGCGACCTTCGAGGCCTCCTTCCCGCAGTGGCGCGCCTTTGCGGCCCATGTCGACCCGGGGTTCTCATCCAGCTTCTGGCGGCGGGTCACGGCCGGCTGAATCGACCCTGTCCGAGTCCTCACAAAAAAATCTCGCATCGCCTTGAACCTCCTCGCCGCCCGCCGCGACCAACGGTCATGGAGGGCGAATGGTTCGCCCCGAACGAATTCAGGGAGACCGAGACGATGACCCGCTTCAAGAAGATCGCGACCGCCACCCTTGCCGCCCTCGCGCTGGCCTCCACCCTGGCCGCGACTTCCGCCGAGGCCGGCCCGTACTACCGGGGCTACCGCGGTTACGGCTGGGGCGTCGGAGCCGGTGTCGTCGGCGCGCTCGCCGCGGGTGCCCTGGTCGCCGCGGCCACCCGCCCGGCCTATGGTGGCTACTATGCCTACGGCCCCGTCCGCCGCTGCGACATGGTCGAGCGCATCAACCGCTACGGCGAGATCGTCGGCTACCGCCGCGTCTGCGGCTACTACTGAGGTTCGAGCTGCTGGCGGCCCGGGGCCAGGAACCCGCAGGGCCGCCGCCACGCAGAACCGGATTTTCGCAGACCCAGTTCACAAACGGCTTCCCGATCCTCCCGGGGAGCCGTTTTTGCTGCTTAGCCAACGCAAAAAGGGCCGGCGAGCCGGCCCTTTCCAGAACGTCACGAAGCTGCCGGCTCAGCCCTTCGAAACCGCGACCTTGCGCAGATAATCGGTCACGATGCGCGTGATGCCGCGCGACAGCAGGTCGTCCAAAGCATTGATGAAGGTGTCGCAATCCTCGCGCGTCGCGATCAGCGGCGGCTCGAGGCGAATGACGTTGCGGTTGTACTCGGTGAAGGCGACGAGCACGTCGTAATCCTTCAGCAGCAGCGCGCCGACGAAGCCGCAGAGCGAACCCTTGAGCTTGTCGTCAAGCAGCGCGACCATGTGCTTGAGCCCGAAAGGCATGGTCTCGCTGATGTCCTGGAACTCGACGCCGATCATTAGGCCGCGCCCGCGGATCTCCTTGAGCAGGCTCGGATGCTTGAGGCGCAGCTCGTTCAGCCTTGCGATCAGGTAATCGCCCTGACGCTGCGCATTGCCCATGAGGTCTTCCTCATAGAGCACGTTCAGCCCCTCGATCGCAGAAATGCAGGCTTCGCCCATGCCACCGAAGGTCGCCTGCGCATGGATCAGCGCGGCCTTCGGCTTGCCATAGGCCTTCATGTAGAGCTCGCGCCGCGCGATCATCGCGCCGACCGCCGCCTTCGAGCCACCGAGCGCCTTGGCGAGCGCGGTCACATCCGGCACCACCCCGTCACGTTCGAAGGCGAAGAACTGGCCGGTGCGCCCGAGGCCGCACTGCACCTCGTCGGCGACCCAAAGCACGCCGTGCTTGTCGCAGAGCGCGCGGAGTTCCCGCCAGAAGCCGACGGGCGCCTCGACGATGCCGCCGCCGCCCTGGATCGTCTCCATCACCACGATGCCGATCGCGGGGTCGCTCTCCAGCGCCAGCCGGACCGCATTGATGTCGCCGAAGGGCACCTTGACCCGGTTGTCGACCAGCTTGAACTGCGACTGGTAGAGCGTCGAATCCGTGACCGAGAGCACGCCCTTGGTCTTGCCGTGGAACGAATTCGCCGCGTGCAGGATCTTGGATCTCTCCGGCCCCTGCGCCTGCTCGGCAACCTTCAGTGCCGCCTCCATCGCCTCCGAGCCGGTCGAGCCGAGGAAAACCATGTCGAGATCGCCGGGCGCGATCGCAGCCAGATTGGCCGCCAGCGCCGAGGCGTATTGCGACATGAACGCCATGCAGATCTCATGGCGGTTCTCGTCCTGGAACTTCTTCCGGGCCGCGACGATGCGGGGATGGTTGTGGCCGAAGGCGACCGAGCAGAAGCCGCCAAAGAAATCCAGGATCTTGCGGCCGTCCCTGGTGATGTAGTGCATGCCCTCGGCGCGATCGACGAGGATCTTGTCGAAGCCGAGCAGCTTGAGGAAGTGCAGCTGGCCGGGATTGATGTGACTGGCAAAGAGCTCCTTCACCGTCTGCACGTCGAGCTGCTTGGCATCCTCGACGCTGTAGAGCTTCGGCCGGGCGCCCGTCCCGCCTGCGGCCATGTCCTTGTAATCGAAAGCGGTGCTCATGCGGCGAGGTCCTTCTGCTGGGCGGCAGCGTCCTTGGCTTTGCGATACTCCGTATAGGCAGCGAGCAGCATGTCCTCGTCGCGATGCTTCGGCGTCCAGCCGAGTTCGCGCTTGGCCTTGGAAGTATCGAGAATACAGATCTCGTCGGCAATCCGATACTGCTCGGGATCCATGATCGGCAGATTCACCGCATCGAGCGCATCGAGCGTGAGCTTCACCAGCGGCGCCGGCGTCGGCAACAGCATCGACTTCGACCCGGCATGCTTGATCAGGTCGCCCAGCAGCTTGCGGACCGGCGGCGGATCGTCCGAACCGAGATTATAGGCCGAGTTCGGGAAGCCGGCCTTCCAGGCGGCGATGCAGGCACTGGCGCAGTCGAACACCGAGATGAACTGGTAGGGGTTCTTGCCCGAACCGATCATCGGCACCGGCAGGTTCAGGTCGATCAGCTTGAACAGCTTGACGAGGATGCCGAGGCGGCCGGGACCGATGATCAGGCGCGGCCGGAAGATCGGAATCTGGAAGCCCTTGTCGCGATAGCTCTGCGCCAGCGTCTCGGTTGCGAGCTTGCTCTCGCCATATTCGCCGAGCGGCCGGGCGGGATGGTCCTCGTCCTGCGGAACCGTCACCGAATGGCCGTAGATCATGTCGGTAGTGAAGTGCACGAGCTTGTTGGCTCCGTGCTTCTCCATCCAGCTCAGGATGTTCTGCGTGCCGTGATAGTTCACCGGCCAGAAGAAGTCGTAGCGCTCGGCCCGCGTCACGATCGGCGACAGCATCTTGGCCGAGAGGTTGTAGACGAGGTCGTCCTTGTCGAGCGGGATCGAGGCGACGCTTTCGGCATCCGTCACATCGATCTTGAGGAACGGGACCCTGGCATAGTGGGCATGGTTGCTCTTGACGATATCGGCGACCAGTACCTCCTCGCCCATGGTCGAGAGGTTCGCCGCCAGATGAGAGCCGACGAAGCCGTCGCCACCGATGATGATGTGTTTCACGTTCGGTCTCTCCGGCTCAATGCGGCAGGCGCGGGCGCTGGTTGCGCACCGGTACGGGAAGGAGGGCCGGCATGGGCCGGGGTTCCAGCAGGGCGCCGAGGCGCAGGAACAGGCGAACGATCAGATCCATGATGTCCCTCAGCTTTGAGCGATGAAGATGGTGCCGAGCACGATGAAGCCGATGCCCGCGATCCGCGCTGCGCCGAGGTCCTCGTTGAAGACGAAGTAGGCGTAGGCCGCGACCACGACATAGGCGAGGCTCAGGAAGGGATAGGCGTAGGAGATCTGCACCTTCGAGAGCACGACCAGATGCGAGGCCATGCTGATCACGAAGGTGCACAGCCCCGCGAAGACGAACGGGTTGAAGACCACCCGGAAGACCGTCCAGATCAGGCCGTCGCCGGCGATGTCGAGCGTGCCCACGCCGGTCATGCCGCGCTTCAACATCAGCTGCGCCGCGGCGTTGGTCAGCACCGTGAACAAGATCAAGGGAATATAGGCGTTCATCGGCGCTTGAATTTTCCGCAAATCTTCGGGTTTCGGCTTTTGCCTTGCCTCTGGATGACGCGGAAAATACTTCAAATGCCTTACGCCGCGGGGCTTACCTCGGCGTAACGTTAAGATGATCCTGACGGGATCGTAGAAACAGCACGCCAATCGGTCATGCGGGGCGATCGCCTGCCTGCGCCGGCTTGCGACCCGGCGACTTGGTCCACGCCGTGGGGCCTAACCTCAGGCGCCCTTCGCCAGCGCCTCCTCTTTCGCCAGCGTCCGCTGCAAGGCCGGGCGCGCGAGCATGCGCGTCATGTAGGCCTCGAAGACCGGCCGCCTCGGCAGCACGCCGACGATGTTCATGCCGTAATGGACCGCGGTCCCGAGCTGGGTGTCGGCGGCGGTGAAGCGCCCGCCCGCGGCATGGCCTTGCGCCAGCCGGCTTTCGAGATGGGCGACGGCGTCGTCGAGCGACCCGAACGAGACATTTCGCGGCGGGTAGTCGACGCCGAGGGCCTTTGCCGCGATGACTGGGTCGAGCACGGCATCGGCATAGACCAGCGCCGTCAGATAGGCGGCGCGCGACGGGTCGCCGATGGCCGGCGCGAGACCGGCCCGTGGAAAGGCGTCTGCGAGATAAAGCGAGATCGCGGCGCGTTCCGTGACGATGACGCCGTCATGCGCGAGAGCCGGCACCTTCTTGTGCGCCTGGATCGCGCGATAGGATTCGGGCGCACCGTCCTCGCCGCGAATATCGATCAGCTCCATGGAGTAGGGCTCGCCGAGCTCCTCCAGCAGCCACAGGATGCTGAAGGATCGTGACTGCGGGGCATGGTAGAAGGTCAGCATGATCATCTCCATCACGGCGCCGGAATCAGCAGCGCTCAGGCACGATTCTGGAACGCGTCGCCTGTCGGAACGCGTCAGGGGCCCGCGGGGTTTCGGAGATGCCCGCGGTTTGTGCCATGCCGCTGCCTAACCGCATCGCGCCCGATGGCGGTCTCTTTGCCGATCCGGCGCGCGGCCTGCTGTTCGGCAATCGCGGCGGACGCTTCCATGACCCGCAGACGCTCGCCCTGCCTCAGCGCAGCTATGCAAGCCGGCAATGGATCTGCTGCGTGCTCTCTTTCAAGCAGCGGCAGCGGCAGGTCTGGGGGCGCGGCTATACCGAGCTGTTCTTCTGCGACGAGGTGACCGCGCTCGCCGCGGGCCACCGCCCCTGCATGGAATGTCGCCGCGCCGATGCGCTCGCCTATCGCGCCGCGCTGATGCGCGGGACGGGACTGCTCGTCCCGCCATCCTTCCCCGAGATCGACCGGCTGCTGGACGCGGAGCGACGCACCGGCCGGCGCAAACGCGTCCATCACCTGCCCGCCGCAGATCTGCCAGACGGCGCGATGATCGCCGACGGTCCGCACTGGCTTGCGATCCGCGGCGGCGACGCACTGGTCTGGACGCCCGCCGGCTATGGCACACGCGAGCCCCGCCCGACAGGGACCGCGGCCGTGCTGACGCCGCCCGCATCCCTGGCAGCGTTGGCCCATGGCTTCCGGCCGCTCTGGCATCCGAGCGCGCAGGGCGAAGGCGACTGACCATTTTGCAATGGCCGGCTCCGAAGCTTGCTTTCCATTTGCCGGCGGCCACCTTGCCGCCGACGCGGAAGCGGTTCGCGTCGTGGAGCGGGAGGTTGGCGACGATGAGGAAGGTTCTGTGCGCGTTCGTGTTGGCAGCGATGCTGGTTGGGCCGACGATGGCGGCACGAGCTTGGGCCGCCGCGCTTCCGATCACCGGAGCCGATCCGGTCGCCGTGATCACGACCCCCGACGACTGGAAGCATGGCAAAGTCGAGCGCGGTCTGGAGATCAAGACGCCGGATGAGGAGATCTATATCTGGTTCGAACTCGTGCCACCCGACCAGATCGCAGCGCTGCAGAAGGAGCACGACGCCTACTTCGCCAAGGAAGGCGTGAAATTCACCAGCGCCACCGAAACCGTCGCGCAAGAGGTGAACGGCCGGCCCTGGTCGTTCACCGAGATGCTGGCGACAAGCCCGGATGGCCCTTCGATCGTGCGCTATCTCGGCATCAACCCGAAGGTTGCGAGCGGCAAGATCATCATGATGACCTATTGGGCCTCGCATGAAGGCCATAAGAAACACGACGGCGCAATCAAGACGATGCTCAACAGCATCGCGTTCAAGTAAGTCCTCCGGCGGCACGGAACATTTGGCGCCGGAGCAGCGTTGCCCCCGCATAGGTCGTCACATCCACCTTGGGGGTGCAGCAAATGCGTTCGATAGCTCTTTGGCTGCTCGGAGTTCCGATTCCGATCATCATCCTGCTTTGGTTCTTCATGCGCTGAACCATCGCTCATCGACATGATCGACATGGCCGGGCTCGTCCCGGCCATTCTCGTTTGCGCAACGACACTGCCGACATGGGCTGGCAATGCGAGGCGATAGCCCATTCCTTGCCAGGCAACGCATCGCAGCGTTGCGCCCACCCGCCATCGCATCGTCACCGGAACTGCCCTATATGCCGCCCATGCCAGCGATCATTTCCGTTTCCGGCCTTTCTAAGACCTATGCTTCCGGCTTCCAGGCCCTGAAGTCCCTCGATCTCGACATCCGCCGGGGCGAAATCTTTGCCCTGCTCGGCCCCAACGGCGCGGGGAAGACGACGCTGATCAGCATCATCTGCGGACTGGTCAATCCGAGCACGGGGACGGTGCGGGCCGATGGCCACGACATCGTCGCCGACTACCGCGCCGCCCGCGCCAAGATTGGGCTGGTGCCGCAGGAATTGACCACGGACGCCTTCGAGACCGTGCGCGCCACCGTCGCCTTCAGCCGCGGCCTCTTCGGGAAGGGCAAGGATCCTGCCCTGATCGAACAGGTGCTCAAGGATCTCTCGCTCTGGGACAAGCGCGACACGCAGATCCGCAGGCTCTCGGGCGGAATGAAGCGGCGCGTCATGATCGCCAAGGCGCTCGCCCATGAGCCGCGCATCCTCTTCCTCGACGAGCCCACCGCCGGCGTCGATGTCGAGCTCAGGCAGGACATGTGGCAGCTCGTGCGACGGCTGCGCGACAGCGGCGTCACCATCATCCTGACCACGCATTATATCGAGGAGGCCGAGGAGATGGCCGACCGCGTCGGCGTCATCAGCAAGGGCGAGATCATCCTGGTCGAGGACAAGGTCGAGCTGATGCGCAAGCTCGGCCGCAAGCAGCTCACCTTGAGCCTGCAACAGCCGCTGAGCGCACTGCCCGCCGCGCTCTCCGGGTATGGCCTCGAACTGGCCGCGGGCGGCGAGGAGCTGGTCTACACCTACGACACCAAAGCGGAACGCACCGGCATCACCGCCCTGCTCCACGCCCTCGGCGAGGCCGGCATCCGCTTCAACGACCTGCAGACGAGCCAGAGCTCGCTGGAGGACATCTTCGTCAGCCTCGTGAAGGACCGCCGATGAGCATGACCAGCATCAACTGGCACGCCATCGGAGCGATCTACCGCTTCGAGATGGCGCGCACGCTGCGCACGCCCCTGCAGAGCGTCGTCTCGCCGGTGCTCTCGACCTCGCTCTATTTCGTGGTCTTCGGCGCGGCCATCGGCTCGCGCATGCAGGCCATCGACGGCATCACCTACGGCGCCTTCATCGTGCCGGGCCTGATCATGCTGACGCTGCTGACGCAGAGCATCGCCAACGCCTCCTTCGCGATCTATTTCCCGAAGTTCACCGGCACGATGTACGAGCTGCTCTCCGCGCCGGTCGCCTGGTGGGAGGCGGTGCTCGGCTATGTCGGCGCGGCCGCGACGAAATCAATCGTGCTCGGCCTGATCATCCTGGTGACGGCAACCTTCTTCGTGCCGCTCAGGATCGAGCATCCCGTCTGGATGCTGCTGTTCCTGGTGCTGACGGCGGCAACCTTCAGCCTGTTCGGCTTCATCATCGGCATCTGGGCCGACGGCTTCGAGAAGCTGCAGGTCATCCCGCTGCTGGTCGTGACTCCGCTCGCCTTCCTCGGCGGCTCCTTCTATTCGATCGACATGCTGCCGGGGATCTGGCGGACGATCGCGCTGTTCAACCCGGTCGTCTATCTGATCAGCGGCTTCCGCTGGAGCTTCTTCGGCATCGCCGATGTCGGCGTCGGCGTCAGCCTGGGCATGACGCTCGTCTTCCTCGCCATCTGCATCGCCGCGGTCGGCTGGATCTTCCGCACCGGCTATCGCCTCAAGAACTGAGGCGGCCGCCGGTGCGGTCGCTGCTAGTCGTCGGCGTCAGGTGCTGCTGCGCATCGCCTGCCAGTCCCGAGCCGCGCCCTCCCCCTCGCTGCGGCCGGTGATGCGAGCGCCATCGACCGTGCCGGTGTAGCGGCGGCCATCGATCATGAAGCTGATCTCGCTGCCCTTCATCCTGGCCTGGGAGATCGGCGCCTTCCTGCCGCCTTGCGCGAGGTAGCCTTCCAGCATCTGGAAGGTCTGGGTCAGCCGCAACTCGCCGTCGCCCAGCCGCCAGGTCCCGGCGACCTTCGCCGGCACGACCCAGTGATGGGCGCGGCAGAAGGTCGAGCAATTCTCGGCCAGCACCGCCGTCTCGTCGGGCGTCCAGTCATCCATTGTGAAGCTGTTCGAGACGATGCGCGTGCCCGGCTTCATGTTCAGCAAGGTGGGCCGCAGACGCAGATTGAGCTCCGGCAGCAGGAACAGCGTCACCACCGTCGCATCGGAGAAGTCGGTCTCGAAGATGTCACCACGCTCGAACCGCGCCTTGTCGGAGACGCCTTCGGCTTCGGCATTGCGTTGCGACAACGTCACGAGATCGGCGTTGTACTCGATGCCGCGCGCATTCAGTCCGCGCTTGGCGGCCGCGATGACCGTGCGGCCGTCGCCGGAGCCGAGATCGACCAGCCTGTCGTCCTTCGTCACCTTGGCCATGTCCAGCATCCGCGCCACCAGCGCGTCCTGCGTCGGCACCCAGACGACGTCCTTCCCCGCCTGACCGGACTGCGGCACGTAGGCCGGCACGGTCGGGGTCGTCTTGCCGGCCTGGGCGGGCTGCGCCTGGGCTGCCCCGAGGGCGAGCACGGAGATTGCGCAGGCGGTCGCGAGGGCTCGAAACGTCTTCATCATCTGTCTCCTTGCTGAACGAGTAACGGGCGGGGAGGTGATGGGAGCAGCGCAGGTTCCGGCCCCGAGGGGCGCACCCGGCGCTGGAACAGCAGCAAAGGCAGCCCAGCCAGAACGACCCCGAGCCCGATGAAGGCGCCGTTGCCGGTATAGGCGAGGCTCGCATGCAGCATGTAGAGGCAGCTGAGGCAGAACAGCGCCGGCGTCAGCGGATAGAGCGGGACGCGAAAGGGCAGCGCGCGCGACGGCTCGCGCCAGCGCAGGATCGGGAGCGCCAGCCCGACCAGGAAGAGGAAGGCCCAGAATACGGGGGCGCTGTAGTCGACCATCGCCTGAAAACCGTCTCTGGTGGCGGCACCGAGCGCGACCAGCAGCAACGCGACGGCGCCCTGGGCGAGCAGCCCGTTGGCCGGAGCCCGGCCCCGCTGATCCCACTCGCCGACGCTGGGCAGCAGCGTGATGTCGCGTGCCATGGCGAAATAGACGCGTGCGCCGGTGAAGATCGTGGCGTTCAGCGTCGACAACGCAGCGACGACGATCGCAAGGCTGACGATGAGGGCCCCGGTGTCGCCGGCGACGAGCCGCATCATGTCCGTCGCCACCGCCTGCGAATCGCGCAAGCCGTCGAGCCCGAGAATGGCGAGCAGTGCGGCATTGGCCAGAAGATAGAGCGCGACCAGGATTGCGGTGCCGATCACCAGCACGCGCACCATGTTGCGCCCGGGATTCTTGAGTTCGCCGGACAGATACGCCGCCTCGTTCCAGCCGCCATAGGTCAGCAGCACGAAGATCATCGCCATGCCGAGCGCGGCGGATTCGGGCGTGGTAGAGACGGCCGGCACGGCATCGTCCGCGCTGCCCAGGAAGCCGAAGGCGATGATCGCCGCTATCAGCCCGACCTCGACGAAGGTCACGCCGATCTGGAGCGTCTTGCTCTGCACCGTGCCGGCGACGTTGAGTGCGGTCAGAGCGACGATCGACAAGGCAGCATAGATCGCCGGGCCATGGGGGCCGATCGGCACGATCTGCGCGGCGTAGTCGCCGAGCACGAAGGCGACGGCCGCGATCGCCCCGGTCTGGATGACCGAGCCGCGCGCCCAGCCGAACAGCACGGCCATGGACCGGCCATAGGCCCGTCCGAGAAAATGATACTCGCCGCCGGCATGGGGATGCGCGGCAGCGAGTTCCGCATAGCAGAGCGCCCCGATCAGCGTGACCAGGCCGCCGGCGATCCACACGCCCAGAAAGGCCGCCTCGCTGTCGACGCTGCCGGCGACGAGGGAGGGCGTCTTGAAGATGCCGATACCGACGACGATACCGACCATGATGGTCACGGCATCGAAAATCGACAGCGTCGGTTGCGGATCCGCCTGGTTGGATTGCTGCATGCCGTGTCCCCTGTTCGTCTTTGCGAACAGAGGAACGTGGGAATGCGGCGTTTGGCTGGCCCGGACCGGTCACGAATCCGTCCGAAACGGTCACGGATGCGTCAGGATGGCCATTTTCGGCAGGCCATGCAGCGGCCGCGACTGCAAATCGATCAGGCCGCCTTCATATCCGCGAAGAAGGTCCCAACGGCCGCACGCAGGACCTGCGCCTCGCGCGCGAGGTTCTCGGCAGTGGACAGTGCCTGGCTCGCCGACAGCATCGCGGCCTGGGAGGTCGAGGTCACGCCCTCCATCTGGCTGGCGACGCCGGCGGTGCCGCTCGCGGTTGCTTGCGCGCTGCTGGCGATTTCGGAGGTGGCGATCATCTGCTGGCTCGTTGCTCCGGCGATGGCGACCGTGTGCTGGGCCACCTCGCCCATGACCCTTGCGATGGTCTCGATCGCCGCGACAGCGCCCTGCGTCTCGCTCTCGAAGGCCGCGATCCGCTCGGCGATCTCGTCGGTGGCGAGCGCCGTGCGGCTCGCGAGCAGCTTGACCTCGCCAGCGACGACGGCAAAGCCGCGCCCGGTTTCTCCGGCGCGTGCCGCCTCGATCGTGGCATTGAGCGCGAGCAGGTTGGTCTGGGCCGCGATCTCGCGGATCAATCCGACGACCTTCGCGATGCTCTCGGCCGCGTCGAGCAGGTTGGCGACACTGGTGCGCGCCTTGGCGGCATCGCGCGCGGCGCTCTTGACCACGCTGTCGGTCTGGCCGATCCGGTCGGCGATGTCCGAGATCGACTCCGAGAGCTCCTCGGAAGCGGCGGCGATCGAGCGGACATTGTCGGAAGCGTCGAGCGCCGCCCCGCGCGTCTCGTTCGCCTGCGAGGTCGCGCTGGACGCGACCGCATTCAGGCTGCGCGCCGTCCCTTCCATCTCGTCGACGCTGATCCGGACCGTGTTCAGCACGGAATCGATCCGCACGTTGAAATCGGCGATGAGCTGCTCGCGCCTGGCCATGCGCTTCGCCCGCGCCCCTTCGGCGCCGCGCGCTTCGGCTTCGAGGGCCTCACGAGCCCTGGCATGATCGCGGAACACGGCGACCGATCGTGCCATGTCGCCGATCTCGTCTCGCCGGCCGGTCAGGGGAACCGTCTCGACAGCCTCTGAATCGGCCATCCGGCGCATCGTCGTGGCGAGCACCCGCAGGGGCCGGACCACGCTGCGCGCGACGACGACCACGGTGAGCGTCAGCCCCAGCAGCAAGACTGCCAGCGCTGTCGCGAGCTGGCTGCGGACGCCGTTCTCCTGCAGCAGATTGAGTTCATGATCTATCACACTGCTCACGGAACCATTGGCGGCCGCGAGCTGCTTCAACGACGCATTGAGCGCCTGGCGGTTGCTGCGATTGGCCTCGTTGTTGCTGAATGCATTCACCGCCGCCGGGCCCTCCGTGCGCCCGCGGCGGACCGCCTCCTCGCGGAATGCCACGAAGGCGGAGATCTGGGCGGCTACCTCTTCGAACCGCGCCAAGTCCTTGGCGCTGACCAGAAGCTGCCACTGATCTACGACGGCCCGGATCTCGGCGAGGCTGGCCAGCAGGGGCTGGGCGAAGCGTTCAACCTCCTGCGCATCGCTGCTCATGATGATGCCGCGGGTATCCATCACCACCGCGTTGACGAGGCCGTTCATGCGTTCTGCCATCAGCACCCGCGCCGACGCCGATTGCATCTCGTCGGTCATCTCGGCGTAGCGGCTGAGCGTCTGGATGCCCATGAGGATGGTGATGAACGCGGCAACCCCGAGCAGTGCGACGCTCGCGAATATCTGGCCCGAGATCCTGCGCAGGGCGCCCATCGCTAATGAGGTCTCTCGTTTTGCGGCCCGGGCGCCCGCTCGCGATCCCGGAGACGCCAGCATCGGATACAATGATTAATCCGGCGTAATTGGCGAGCGCGGGACGGCCGCGATTGACTTCGGCGGCCTCATCCTGTTCTCACACCGCCATGACCGACATCCAGACCTTCGAGGCGTCCGCGGCGAGCGCCGCCCCGCATGCGCGCCGGCGCACCTTCGCGATCATCTCGCACCCCGACGCCGGCAAGACCACGCTGACCGAGAAGCTGCTCTATTTCGGCGGCGCGATTCAGCTCGCGGGCGAGGTGCGCGCCAAGCAGGGCCGCCGCCAGACCTCCTCGGACTGGATGAAGATCGAGCGCCAGCGCGGCATCTCGGTCGTCACCTCGGTGATGACCTTCGAATATGGCGGCCACGTCTTCAACCTGCTGGACACGCCGGGCCACGAGGACTTCTCCGAGGACACCTATCGCACGCTGACCGCGGTCGACAGCGCCATCATGGTCATCGACGCCGCCAAGGGCATCGAGGACCGCACCAAGAAGCTGTTCGAGGTCTGCCGCCTGCGCGACATCCCGATCGTCACCTTCATCAACAAGGTCGACCGCGAGACGCGCGACCCCTTCGACCTCATCAACGAGATCGAGAACACGCTGGCCCTCGACGTCGCGCCGATGACCTGGCCGGTCGGGCGTGGCCGCGAATTCGTCGGTACCTATGACCTCAAGGCCAACAGCTTCCGCCGCAACCAGAAGGGCGACGAGACCGCCGAGGACCAGAAGGTCTCGGGCTGGGACGACAAGCTGTTCGACGAGCTCCTGCCGCATGGCGCAGCCGAACATTGGCGCGAGGAGGTCTTCCTCGCCAGCGAGGGCCTGAAGCCCTTCGATCTCGAGGCCTTCCGCGAGGGCCACCTGACGCCGCTCTATTTCGGCGCGGCACTGCGCGATTACGGCGTGCGCGACCTGATCGATGCGCTGGGAGCCTATGCGCCGAGCCCGCGTGCCCAGATCGCCGACAAGCGCGCGATCGAGGCCGACGAGCCGAAGATGACCGGCTTCGTCTTCAAGATCCAGGCGAACATGGATCCGAACCACCGCGACCGCATCGCCTTCATGCGTGTCTGCTCGGGTAAGCTCTCGCGCGGCATGAAGGCCAAGCTCGTCCGCACCGGCAAGCCGATGCCGCTCAACGCGCCGCAGTTCTTCTTCGCCCGCGACCGCTCGATCGCGGAGGAAGCCTATGCCGGTGACATCGTCGGCCTGCCCAACCACGGCACGCTGCGCATCGGCGACACCCTCACCGAGGGCGAGGATGTGATCTTCAAGGGCGTGCCGTCCTTCGCGCCGGAAATCCTGCGTCGCGTCAAGCTGAAGGACGCGATGAAGGCCAAGAAGCTGCGCGAGGCGCTGCAGCAGATGGCCGAGGAAGGCGTTGTCCAGATCTTCCTGCCGCATGACGGCGCCCCCGCCATCGTCGGCGTCGTCGGCGCGCTGCAGCTCGACGTGCTCAAGGAACGCATGGACGTCGAGTACTCGCTGCCCGTCGATTTCGAGCCTTGCCAGTTCTCGATCGCGCGCTGGGTCTCCTCGGAGGACAAGGCCGCGCTGCAGAAATTCGTCGGGCTGAAGCCGTCCTCGATGGCCGACGATCTCGACGGCGACCCGGTCTTCATGGCCTCCAGCCAGTTCACGCTGAAATACGACGCCGAGCGCGCGCCGGACGTGACCTTCTCCGATGTGAAGGACTACCAGAAGGTCGCCAAGGCCTGATCTGGCCACCCGCTCTGTGACCCCGATGTCACAGGCTTCCAGGCCCATGTCCAGATTTGATCCCGGTCAAATCAAATCGAGCGGAATCGGCGCTGTTGGGGAAACGAGCTGCGGGCGCGCCGTCGCGCCTCGCGCTCTCGATCCCTGGGGGCCACCGCCATGTCACGCACGATCCATCTTTCCGCCTGCGCCACGCTGCTCGCTGCGACCGCGCTGACCGCCCCGTTCGCTTCAGTGCATGCCGCCGACCTGCCGTCGGCCAAGGCGGCGCCGATCGCCCCGATCATGACCCAGTGGAGCCCGTGGATGATCCGCGGCCGCGCCCTCGTCGTCGTCCCTCAGGAGGAAGCCAGGCTCAAGCTCGGCGGCGCGCCGATCGTCGGCGGCGACGTCAACATCTCGAACTCGGTCGTCCCCGAACTCGACATCAGCTACTTCTTCACCAAGAACATCGCCGTCGAGCTCATTCTTGGCGTCACCCCGCACAACGTGAAGGGTGCCGGCGCCCTCGCGGGTGCGCGCATCGGCTCCGCCTGGCTACTGCCGCCGACCCTGATGCTGCAGTACCACTTCACCGATCTCGGCGCCTTCAAGCCCTATGTCGGCGTCGGCGTGAACTACACCGTCTTCTTCAACGAGAAGGCGAAGGGCGGCTTCACCAGCTTCGACCTCAAGGACAGCTTCGGTGTCGCACTGCAGGCCGGCTTCGACTACATGATCGACAAGAACTGGGGCATCAACTTCGACGTTAAGAAGATTTTCCTCGAACCCAAGGTGAAGGTCAACAACGGCCTCGTCTCCGGCAAGGTCAAGATCGATCCCTGGCTGATCGGCACCGGCATCACCTACCGCTTCTGAATAACCAACCCATCCTAGCAAGGTTCGGCTCGGGAGGAAGAGTAGCGGCAATGCCGCTATTCTTCCTCCCGAGCCCTCGTTCCCCAACCGAGACCGATTCCGCCCTTATGTCTCGGCGAAGCCGAGCGGGATCGCGGTGGTCGACTTCAGTTCCTCCATCGCGAACATCGAGGTCACATCGTTGAGATCGATCCGAGAGATCAGCTTCTTGTAGAGCGCATCATAGGCCGCGATGTCGCTGACGCAGGCCTTGAGCAGATAGTCGATCTCGCCGCTCATCCGGTAGAAGTCCACGATCTCGGGCAGGTCGTGCACGGCCGCGTGGAAGCGCTCGAGCCATTCCATCGAATGCCGCGCCGTCTTGACCGCGATGAAGACGGTGACGCCGGCCTGCAGCTTGGCCCGGTCGAGCAGGGCGACGCGCTTGCGGATATAGCCCGCCGCCTCCAGCTTCTGCACCCGCCGCCAGCACGGCGTCGACGATAGCCCGACGGCATCCGCGAGTTCGGCCAGCGGCAGGCTCGCATCCTCCTGCAGCCGCGCCAGGATGCGAAGATCGAAGGCGTCCAGCTTGGCCATGGCCTCTCCGGCGGAATTTGGAATGCACGACGCGCCTGAAATCCAGACATCGCAAAAATTTTCTACATCATGCGTCAAAATTGGCAATGAATTTCGAATTGGCAGCAGATAGCAGCAAGATCGCAAACTCGTTTCGCCGTGCGGAGATATCCTGATGCCATCATCGAATCCGGGGGGACGACGGCATGCAGGGTTTTCTGAACGAGGAGAGGCGCGGGGCCGTCCTGCGCAGCCTGCGGACGGATGAAGGCACGCTCTCGCGCGACTATCTCGCGGCCGCGCGCAGCGTCCTTCACGAGCTCGTCGCGATACCCGATCTCGTCCAGCGCCTGCCGCTCGAGCGCAAGCCCGGCGGCTATGCCCGCAACCTGCTCGCTGGCAACGATGCCGTCAGTGTCTGGGCCATGGTCTGGAGCCCAGGAGCCGCCACCTCGATTCACGATCACCATTGCTCGTGCTGCTTCGGCGTCGTCTCCGGCACAGTCACCGAGACCTGGTATCGTGCCATCGACGAGAAGCGCGCAGTTGCGAACGCGCAGCACGACCGCGTCCCCGGCTATGTCGCCTGCATGCTGCCAAGCGGCCCCAACATCCATCGCATGTGCAATTTCGGCAGCCAGGACGCGATCTCGATCCACATCTACGGCTTCGACCATGAGGCCCACGCTTCCTCGATCGAGACGGAATACACCGCCGTCGAGGGCTGACCTCTCCCAGCACGGGGACATCCCCGTCCACTTATCCCCGCGCCAGCGCGCGCCGCGATGATGGCTCCCCGTGAAGGAGGAGCCATCCATGTCCATGCGAGCATCGGGCGCAGACGCGCCTGCCGCGCCCGGCACTCCGCCGGTCCTGGCCGTCACCGCCCAGCGCTTGCTACGCCTGGCCCCGGCGGGAAAGCCCGCGATCATCGCCGGCATCGCGACCCATTTCGACGGCCTCGCAGCAGCTTCGGGCATCACGACCCGCCTGCGCCTGTGCCATTTCCTGGCGCAGGCCGCCCATGAGACCGATCGCTTCCGCACGCTCGAAGAATATGGCGGCGTCGCCTACTTCGTCCGCTACGAGGGCCGACGCGATCTCGGCAACACGCAGGCCGGCGACGGCGCGCGCTACCATGGTCGCGGCATGTTCCAGCTCACCGGCCGCTTCAACTATCGCCGCTACGGCGGACTGATCGGCATCGACCTCGAGGCCGAGCCGGAACGTGCAAAGGAACCGGCCGTCTCGCTCGCCGTCGCCTTCGCCTATTGGCGCGATCGTGCCTGCAACGAAGCCGCCGATGCCGACGACATCGCCGCCGTGACGAAGCGGATCAATGGCGGGCGCAACGGGCTGGCGGAACGCGCGCGGCTGCTCGCGGCGGCGAAGGCGATCTGGCCCTGAGCTCCGCGCGTCAGCCGTGCCCGGCCTTCAACGCCTGGTCGAGATCCCCATAGAGATCCTCAAGATCCTCGATGCCGGTCGACAGCCGCAGCAGATCCGGCGGGCAAGGCGAGCCGGCGCCCTCGATCGAGGCCCGATGTTCGATCAGGCTCTCGACGCCGCCGAGCGAGGTCGCACGCTTGTAGAGTTCGACATGGGCGGCCGCCTTGACCGCAGCGGCCTCGCCGCCGACGACCTGGACGGAGAGCATGTAGCCGAAGCCGCCTTCCATCTGCCGCGCCGCGATGTCGTGGCCGGGATGCTGCGGCAGGCCGGGATAGAGCACGCGCGCCACCAGCGGATGGGCTGACAGCCGCTGCGCCAATGCCATGGCCGAGGCGCTCTGGCGCTCCTGCCGCACATGGAGCGTGCGCATGCCGCGCATCAGCAGATAGGCCTCGAACGGGCCGAGGATCCCGCCCTGCCCCTTGCGCACCGTCTTGATACGGTTCCAGAACTCGTCGTCCTCGCGGGCGCAGAGCGCACCGGCGACCACATCGGAGTGGCCGTTCAGAACCTTGGTCGCCGCATGCATGACGATGTCGGCACCGAGCGCCAGCGGGCGCGTGTGAACCGGCGAGGCGCAGGTGGAATCGACCGCGAGCTTGGCGCCGGCCTTGTGGGAGATTTCGGCGGCGGCCGCGATGTCGGTGATCGTCCAGAGCGGGTTCGACGGCGTCTCGGCCCAGACCAGCTTGGTCTTGCCCGGCTTCACGGCGGCGGCGAGCGCCGCAAGGTCGTCGGTCTCGACGAACTCGATGACGAGGCCCCAGCGCGTTGCCTCGGTCAGTAGCCAGGCACGCAGCGCCCAGTACATCACCTTCGATGCCACGACATGATCGCCCGGCGAGAGCGCCTGGAAGACAGCGGTCGCTGCGGCCATCCCCGAGCCGAACAGCAGCGCCCCGGCCTTGGCCTGCTCCAGCATGGCGAGCACGCTCTCGGCCTCGCGCGTCGTTTCATTGTCGGGCCGGCCATAGATGAAGCCGGTGGAATAGCCGTTGTCCTCGTCGCGGATATAGGTCGTCGAGACATGGATCGGCGGCACGACACCCTTCGTCGTCGGATCGATCTTGCCCATGGCCTGCGCGGCGAGAGAGCGGGGGTGAAGCTGGCGCTTGGACATGGGAAATCCACAAAAGTTCCATGAGGGACCGGAATACCATCTGGCGCATGCTGCAGGTCGGACGCAAGGCCGCGCCCTTGTCCTGCCTGCAGGCGGCCCCCATCATCCGCTCATGGACAGCGTCACCCCCAACTCCAGCTCCGCCGGCCTCCCTCCGATCTGGGCCGCGCTCGCGATCGCGATCCTGCCCGTGGTTGCTGCCTCGCTCGCGGGCAGCGCGGCGACTTTGCCGCAGATTCCAGGCTGGTATGCCGGCCTCGCCAAACCTTCCTTCAATCCGCCGAACTGGATTTTCGGGCCTGTCTGGACCGCGCTCTATGCGCTGATGGCCTTCTCCGTCTTCCGCATCCTGCGCGTGCCGGTGGGCGCGGCCGGCCGACGCCGCGCGCTGCTGGTTTATCACCTGCAGCTCTTGCTCAATATCAGCTGGTCGTTCGCCTTCTTTGGCGCCAACAGCCCGCTCGCCGGCCTCGTCGTCATCATCCCGCTACTGGCGGCGATCGCGGCCACGATCGCGGCCTTTCGACCCTTGGACCGCTTGGCCGCGAACCTGCTCTGGCCTTATCTCGCCTGGGTCTCGTTCGCGACCCTGCTGAACGCCTCGATCTGGTGGCTCAACCGCTGACGCTCGCGCGATCTCAGCCGATCGAGCGCTCGATCACGTTCATCACCGTCGTCCGCAGCTCGGCGATGGTGAAGGGCTTGGTCATCACCTCGGCGACGATCGCATCGAGGCTTCGGGCGCGTTCGCGCTGCTCGGCATAGCCCGTCATCAGCATGATCGTGAGGTCGGGAAAGGCCTGCTTGGCAGCAAGCGCCAGCGCGATCCCGTCCATCAGAGGCATGCGGATATCCGTGAGCAGCAGGTCGAAATGCCCGTTCTCCGCCATCAGCACATCCAGAGCCTCGGCCCCGTCGGACGCCGTCAGGCAGGTGTGCCCGTCCAGGGTCAGGCCGCGTGCCACCAGCGTCCGCAAGGGCTCCTCGTCATCGACGACCAGAATGCGCGACATGGCTTCAGATCCCGGGAAAGCCGGCCTGATCGGCTGTCTCGATGACGCCGACATAGGGCAGTTGCCGGTAGGAATGGGCCACGTCCATGCCGTAGCCGACGACGAAATAGTCAGGGCATTCGAAGCCGACATAATCCGGCGTGAGGTTGACCGCCCGCTTGCCCGGCTTCTCCAGCAGCACCACCGTGGAAACCTTGGAGGCGCCACGCGCTGCCAGCAGGTCCTTGGCGAAGGTGAGCGTACGGCCCGATTCGAGGATATCGTCGACGAGCAGGACTTCGCGACCGCGGACATCGCTCTGCACGTCGCGCAGGATCTCGACCTGGCCGGAGGAGATGGTGGCCGCGCGGTAGCTCGACAGATGCACGAACTCCACCTGCGGCGACATGCCGGCGCGGTGCATGGCGCGGATCAGGTCGGCGACGAACATGAAGCTGCCCTTGAGCACGGCCACGACGAGCAGGTCCGGCGGCGCGGTCGCCGCGATCGCCTCCGCCATCTCCTCGTTGCGGCGCGCGATCGCGGCCTCGTCGTAAAGCACCCTGATGCGCCGTGGCTCGGACATGGTCTCGTCATCCTTTCGCACTGCGCCGCCGGCTGGCCTCGACGGGGCCGGGCGCGAATGCGGTTCATGCAATGATCGTGTCAGGTTAGAGCGCTGGAGCCGGCGTGGATAGGGCCATGCGCCGAATGCCGCAGCCCGATGGCTAATGGCCGCTTGACGCCGCCGTCGGCGCGGCGCTCGCGAAACGCACCAGGACCGACTGCCCTCCTGCCGGCGGAGCGGCCAGCCGGGCCCGGAAGCGCATCAGCTCCGACGGCTCGAGCTCGCTGCGCGGCGGGTCGGTCTTCCAGCTGTAGAGCGTCTGCCCGCTTGCATCCTTCACCGCGACCTCGATCGACGGGACCTTGGCATTGCCCTTGGTGATGTTGGTCACGTCGCCCTCGACGACGAGAAAGCGCCCCGCCATGTCGTCGACCAGCCCACTTTCGACCGCACTCAGCTTCAGGCCGCGGATATTGACCGGGAAGCCCAGCGTTTCGAAGACCGAAGCGAGCTGCGGCGCCACGCGCGCCGCTCGATCGCGCTGCCAGAGCAGGACACCGAACAGGGCGAGCCCTGCCAGGGAGAGTGCGACCGGAACGGTGGCCGCCTGCATGCGCGGCTTCCTGGCCTTGGCGATTACCTTGCGGGCTGTCCGGCCCGCGCCGCGCCTGGCGCGACCGGGCGGCTCGCCCGGCGGCTCGACCACAGGCTCGACCGTCTGCTCGGCCGCCAGCGCCGAAACCTGCGCCTCGATCGCCGCTGCCTGTTCCAGCTCGGCGTTGAGCAGCGCCTGCGTCTCCTCGGCGGTCGGCACCTCCGGCAGCTCGGGCTCCGGCGCGACGTGCCACAAGGCCTGGCAACTGGCGCAACGCACCTTGCGGCCATCGGGACCGAGCTTGGCGGCGTCGAGTTCGTAGCGACTGGCGCAGGATGGGCAGACGATCAGCATGGCGTGGGTCGGCGGCTCCTTGGCGTGCCCTGGCTTTGCGTGTGTTCTGCGCCCGCTTCCGCGGATGCAGCCCTATTGGCCGCGATCATGGTTAACGCCGCGTGAAGAACTCTGGCCCATGCTCCGGATTCACGCGCGCGTTCCGGGAGGCGACGCAAGCGGTGTAGGATCGGCCGCAGAGATTCGCGGCGTAGCATCGGCCCGGGGAGTGAAATCCGGTTTTCGGACAAGCCGATGCGAAACTGAATGGCGGCTCATCAGGGCGAACGCGGCGTTCGATCCGAGGAGCCGAACGGCGAAGCTGGCGAGGAAGCACGAATTGGTTCGGTTCGAGAATGTCGGCCTGCGATATGGAATGGGCCCGGAGGTGCTGAAGGACATCAACTTCAGCATCGCGCCGCGCTCCTTCCAGTATCTCACCGGGCCGTCGGGTGCCGGCAAGACGACCCTGATGCGCCTCGTCCTGATGGCGCTGCAGCCGACTCGCGGGCTGGTCCACCTGTTCGGTCAGGATGTCTCGCGCCTCGATGCGGCGACACTGACGGCTTTCCGCCGCCGCATGGGCGTGGTCTTCCAGGACTTCCGCCTGCTCGACCACCTGACCGTCTACGAGAACGTATCGCTGCCGCTGCGCGTGCTCGGCAAGGAAGAAGCCAGCTACCGCGCCGAGGTCGTCGAACTGCTGCGCTGGGTCGGCCTGGGCGAGCGCATGCACGCCGTGCCACCGGTGCTGTCGGGCGGCGAGAAGCAGCGCGCGGCCATTGCCAGGGCGCTGATCGGCCGGCCCGAGCTGCTGCTCGCCGACGAGCCGACCGGCAATGTCGATCCCGCCCTCGGCCGCCGCCTGCTGCGCCTGTTCATGGAACTGCAGTCGCTCGGCACCGCCGTGGTGATCGCGACGCATGACCTCGCCCTGATGGAACTCTACGACGCGCCGCGCCTCGTCCTCGCCGATGGCCATCTCCATGTCGATGCCTGACCCCCGCAGCCACACGTCCGAACATGAGGAGCGGGCGCTGCCGAGCAATCTCAAGCGCGACCAGCCGCTCGTCCCGGTCGATTCGATCGCCGGCCGCGCGCTGATGGCAGTGATCGCGATCCTGACGTTCCTGGCGGCGCTCAGTGCCGGTGCAGCGGTGCTCGCCGCGCGAGCCTCCGAACAATGGCGCAGTGCCGTCGCCAACGAGATGACGATCCAGATCCGGCCGGACACGCGCCGCGACATCGAGGCCGACATCGCGCGCGCCGCGGCGATGGCCCAGGCCGTCGACGGCATCGAATCCGTGCGCGCCGTACCGAGGGCCGAATCCGACAAGCTGCTCGAACCCTGGCTCGGTGCGGGGCTGGACCTCGTCGAGCTGCCCGTGCCGCGGCTCATCGTGCTCAAGCTCAGGCCGGGCAACGGCCCGGATCTTGCCGCCTTCGGGGCGGCGTTGCGGCGCGAGGTTCCAACCGCGATCCTCGACGATCATCGCCTCTGGGTCCGCAGGCTTTCGACCATGGCGAGCACGATCATCATGTCCGGCGCGACGGTCGTGCTGCTCGTCCTGACCGCCGCGGCTCTCGCGGTTGCCTTCGCCACGCGCGGCGCAATGGCCGGCAGCCGCGACAGCGTCGAGGTGCTGCACCTCGTCGGCGCGGACGACGACTTCATCGCACGCGAGTTCCAGAGCCGCTTCGTCAGACTCGGTCTCAGGGGCGGGGCGGCCGGCGGGTTCGCCGCGATCCTCGTCATCGCCCTGCTGGGCTGGCTGTCCTCGCGCTGGAGTGCGGCCCCGGAGGCCGAGCAGCTCCAGGCGATGTTCGGCGCCTTCGAGATCGGCTGGTCGGGCTATGTCGCGGTGCTTCTCGTGGCGGTGGTCGTGGCCGCCATCGCGGGACTCGTCTCGCGCTTCACCGTCAGGCATTATCTGCGCGTGCTGGCCGGGGGGGCAGCCTGATGTCGATCCATGCGCGGGGAAACGCCGCCCAGCCGGCGCTCCTGACCGAAGCCGATCCGACCGGCCTGCGGGACCGCAGCGCTGGCGCAGGCATTGCCGTGCTTACGCCCGATTGCCGCTGTAACCAGCGGGAGTCATGACGATGATCGGCACCAGGCGCGAGCAACTGGCCCAAAAGGCACCGGCCCACGATCGGCTGGCCCAGGAGCGACTGGCGCAAGTGCGACCGGACCTAGAGCGGCTGGGCCGTGAGCAGTTCGCCCGCGAACGGCCGACCTTCCTCGCGCCTAGCCCGGACCCGGCAGCCGCAGCCGGCACGCGACGGGTGAGCCTGCGGCGCGTCGCGCTCCGGAGCGCGCTCGCACTGCTCGTCGTCACAGGCGCGGCGCTGGCCTTCGGCTATGTCCGATTCGCCTCAGGCATCGCCAGCCGCGAGCCGGTCGCGGTGCCTCGCACCGACGCCATCGTCGTGGTCACCGGCGGCTCGCAGCGCATCGGCGATGCCATCGGCCTGCTCGGAGCCGAGAGAGGCTCGCGACTGCTGATCAGCGGCGTCAACGAGAAGACCGGCCGCGAGGAACTGGCCAAGCTCAATCCGTCGGCCCGCGAACTCCTGGCCTGCTGCGTCGATCTCGACTATCGCGCCCGCAACACGATCGGCAACGCCATCGAGACGCGGCGCTGGCTGCGCAAGCATGGCTTCGGCTCGCTGCTGGTCGTGACCTCGAACTATCATATGCCGCGCACCCTGGCGGAGTTCGCGCATGCGATGCCCGGCGTCCGCCTCGTCCCACATCCGGTTGTGCCCGACCAGATCGACACGAGCGGCTGGTGGAACCGCTGGAGCACGCTCAAGGTGCTCGCCCCGGAATATGTCAAATATCTCGCGGCCCGCCTGCGCAGCACGGTCGAGAGCGACCCCGAGACCTCGCGGCTCTCCGTCATCGTCGGAGGCCGCAAGCCCGTCTCGGCCAAGCCCGCGGAGCCACCGGCGCCCGAGCAGGAAAGACGCAGCCAGGTGAAAAACAGCCGCCATGACGGTTGAATCCCGCCTCCGTGCTTGACGGCGGCGGGGCCGCAAGTTCTTTGCGCGCCATGCTCATCCTGCGCTCCCTCGTCTTCAACGTCCTGTTCTACGTGAACCTCGCCCTCTGGCTGCTCTTCGCGGCCTTTCCGGCGCTACTGCTGCCGCGACGCGTGATGCTCGCCATCACGGTCGCCTGGGCGCGCACCGCGCTCTGGCTGCTGCGAGTCGTCGCCGGGACGCGTTACGAGATCATCGGGCGCGAGAACATCCCGCCTGGCGGGATGATCGTCGCCGCGAAGCACCAGTCATTCTGGGAAACCTTCGTGATGATGACGCTCTTCGAGGACCCGATCTTCATCCTCAAGCGCGAACTGACCTGGATCCCGTTCTTTGGCTGGTGCCTGCACAAGTTCAGGATGATCCCGGTCGATCGCGGTGGCCGGGCGCGCGCGCTGGCCCAGGTCACGCGCCGCGCCAAGATCGAACTCCGCGACAATGGCCGCCAGCTCCTGATCTTCCCCGAAGGCACGCGCCGCCCCGCCGGCGCGCCTCCGGCCTACAAATTCGGCATCGCCCATCTCTATGCCGAGCTGAAGCTGCCCTGCCTGCCGGTCGCACTGAACTCCGGCCTCTATTGGCCCCGCCGCAAGTTCCTGCGCCTGCCAGGGACGATCCGCCTCGAAATCCTGCCGCCGATCGCGCCCGGGATGGACAAGACCGCTTTCCAGGCCCTGCTTCAGGACACGATCGAGACCGCGAGCGACCGGCTGCTTGCGCAAGGTCGCGCCGAGCTGGCGACGCTCGGCTTGGATCCGCTCGCCAACCCTTGATCCACTCGATCGACTGCTGACAGGTCGCGGCAGCAGCGCGAGTCCCCGCGACCGCACGCCCGTCGACGCGCCCTTGACTCACGGCTTGTTCGTTCTCATTTTGTTTTCAGAACAAAGGAGGAACGATATGGCTGCCCTCGCCTATCGACACGATGATCGCCGGAACGCAGCGCGCCAGAGCGACCTCTTTGCCGAGGATCAGCCGGTGTCGGTGGCGCGCGAACTCCCGATGCGCAGCGCAGCGGGCCTGGGCGAGCGTCGCTTCACCGCCTGGCGCGGTCGGTCCGGCCGGCGCTACGTCGCCTCGGTCTTCGCTCTCGGCGACGAGCATGCGCTCGGCTTCACCGATGCGGTGCTGCTGGCAGTCTCCGCCGACCGCCGCATCCTCGCGGCTCGCGACAGCGGCCCCTTCGGCATCGAAGCCGCGCTGACGCGCTGGCAGCAGGCCGTCGCCCAGGCCGGCGCCAGCGAGATCCACGTGCATCTCCTGGCCGAAGACGGCATCAGCCGCCGTGCCGCATTGCTCGACCTGATGCCCGAGGTGTGAGGCTAAGCATCGGCCCGAGAAATGGAGCGCGGTTTTCGGAGAAGCCGATGCTAAGATAAAACCCTAGATTGTCGGACCGAGTTGATGTTCGGTTCGACGATCTAGTGCTTCGGGCGCGGCGCCGCCCCCGGCGCCAGCGCCTGCGCCAGCCCGGCCAGCACCGGGTCGAAGATACCCATCTTGCGCAGATGCTCGTCGGTCAGCAGGACATAGTCGGGATTCTCGCCCGAGCTGCCGCGGCCATGGCGGACCAGCTCGAGCTGCTGCTCGCGCGGCAGGCGGCCGGCATACTGCAGATGCTTGCGGTCGGCGACATAGACCAGCGCCGTGACGTTTCGGCCATCCTCCAGCCTCACCGGCATCTGGCGCTCGAGATAGACCGCCGTCGCCTGCTCGCGGGCGCGCAGATAATCGACCGTCTCCTGCGCCTTTCTCGGGGCGACCCGGAAGGCGAGCCCCCGGCAGACCCCGCCGCGATCGAGGCCGAGTACGAGGCCCGGCCGCTCCGGCGTGCCGCGATGGACATGCGAGAAGATGCACAGCGAGCGGTGATAGCCATGCAGCCGCGCCGGGACGCTCTCCTCGAAATCAAAACCGGGCCGCCAGATCAGCGAGCCGTAACCGAAGACCCAGAGTTCCGTTGCGCCGAATTGCGAGGTCATGTCGCTCCCGACCGCGGCGCGCCCCTTAATTTGGCCGCGCCGGCTTGGTTGATGTCCGCTGTCGCCTGCGCCATGCCCTTGGCTGGCGCTCCTGCCCTGCGGGAGCTAACAATCTCGCCGCTTCTCCGCAATGGATCGCTACCGCATGACCGCTACCACTTCTGGGCGACGCAGCAGCCGCTTCTGGCTCCATGCGCCCTTCGTGCTGCTCGCCCTCCTCGCCGCCGGCTGGACCGCCTTCTGGTTCGTGGTCCGCGGCCGGGTCGTCGACGCCGTCGATACGGCGCTGGCGAAGGAAGCCGGCCTGGGGCGAAGCTGGACCTGCGCCGATCGCTCCGTCACGGGCTTCCCCTTCCGCGTCGAACTGCGCTGCGGTGCGCTTTCGCTGACCTCCGCCCGCTGGGGCGAGGCCGTGCGCGTCCAGACGGGGCCAGCCCTGGCCGTCGGCCAAATCTACACCCCCAACCTCGTCATCGCCCAGATCGCCGGCCCCCTGCAGGCGACCCTGCCCGAGGGCCGCAAGTTCGAACTGGCCTGGACGCAGCTCGACGCCAGCCTGACGCATAGCGCCGGCGATCCGGAGCGAATCTCGCTGGTCGTGGCTGCCCCTAGGGCGACACTGACGGCGCCTGGGCTCGAGCCCGAAAGCTGGCAGGCGACGGAGTTGCAGGCCCATCTGCGCCGCAACCCGGCCCGCCCTTCCGCCGACCAGGCGGTCGATCTCGCCATCACGGCCAAGGGATCGGTCCTGCCTGCTCTCGACGCGCTCCTTGGCACGAGCGAACCCGGCGATGTCGACATCCAGGCGACCCTGACCCAGAGCCAGGCTTTCCGCATCGGACTCAACCCGGACGCCCTCGAAGCCTGGCGCACGGCCGGCGGCCAGATCGAGGTCACCAAGCTGGTCTCGGTCAAGGGCCCGGCCCGCATCGAGGCGACGGGCCAGTTCCTGATCGACCAGACCCATCGCCCGGCCGGCCAGGTCCAGGCCTCGCTCGCCGGCATCCGCCAGATCGCCGGGATTCCCGTGGGCGGCATCGCGGCCGGCCTCGGCGGCCTGCTCGGCGGGCGCCTGAGCGCGCAACTGCCGGGCGCCGCGCCCGGCCTCAACGCCCTGCCGCCGATCGTCCTGCGCGAGGGCCGCGTCTATCTTGGCCCGATCCGCCTGCCCGTACAGCCGCTGCCGGTGCTGTACTGATATCGCCCGGACAGGGCGGAGAACCTGTCATCCCGGACAAGCGGCGAAGCGGAGCGCCGGGATGAGGGCAGAGTTCCCACGACAGGCGGGAACAACAGCAACAAAAAAGGGGCGCGGAATCCGCGCCCCTGAACGATATTGGCTGAAAGAGGCTGTCAGGCCGCCGGCAGGGCCGCGCGCGGCGCCTCGATCCGCACCAGCGCCTTCTTCACAGCGTCCTGCACCTTCTCGAAGGCGCGCACCTCGATCTGGCGGACACGCTCGCGCGATACGCCGAACTCCTCGGAGAGCTGTTCGAGCGTGATCGGATCGTCGGCGAGGCGGCGCGCCTCGAAGATGCGCCGCTCGCGCGGGTTCAGAACGCCGAGCGCCTCACGCAACGCCGCATGACGGTTGTCGGCTTCCTCGGAATCCGCGAGCCGTCGCTCCTGGCTCTCGCTGTCGTCGACCAGCCAATCCTGCCATTCGCCCTCGCCATCCTCGCGCAACGGCGTGTTCAGCGAGGCGTCGCCGCCGAGGCGGCGGTTCATGTCGACGACGTCCTGCTCGTTGACGCCGAGCTTGGTCGCGATCTGCTTGACCTGATCGGGGCGCAGATCGCCCTCGCCGAGAGCCGAGATCTTGCTCTTGGCCTTGCGCAGGTTGAAGAACAGCTTCTTCTGGTTGGCGGTGGTGCCCATCTTCACCAGCGACCAGGAACGCAGGATGTACTCTTGAATCGACGCCTTGATCCACCACATCGCATAGGTGGCGAGGCGGAAGCCCTTGTCGGGCTCGAAGCGCTTGACGGCCTGCATCAGGCCGACATTGCCTTCGGATACGACCTCGCCGATCGGCAGGCCGTAGCCGCGATAGCCCATGGCGATCTTGGCGACGAGCCGCAGGTGTGACGTCACGAGCTTGTGCGCCGCGTCGCGGTCGCCATGCTCGCGCCAACGCTTGGCCAGCATGAACTCCTCGTTCGGCTCCAGCATCGGGAACTTGCGGATTTCGTCGAGGTAACGTGAAAGTCCGCCCTCTGCGGACAGGACGGGCAGCGAAGCACTCGCCATGCTCGGTCTCCTAACCGGGCCCCCGCTTCGCGGCAGACCCACCGCGCGATCAACCTTCGCGCAGGCTCGGATGTCATGTTCAGACCTAACGCGTGAACCCGACCACGGGTTCAGCTGAGTCGAACATTTGCGGCGCCCCCTTGGCCATCCGCATCCGACCCCCACTATATGCCAAGCGAGCTTGGCGGAAAGGTGGCAGCGAAGCCAGATTGGCTCACAGCTTCGCGAGCATTGCTTGCAAATTTGCAAAATCATCCGGCGGATCCGACTCGAACAGCATTTCCTCGCCGGTCGCGGGATGCTCGAAGCCAAGCACCGCTGCATGCAGCGCCTGCCGCCCCAGTGACGTCAGCGCCTCCCGGGCTGCCTCAGGCAGGCGGCTGGCCTTGGTGGTGAAGCCCGAGCCGTAGAGCTGGTCTCCGAGCAGCGGATGCCCGATATGGCTCATATGCACGCGGATCTGGTGGGTGCGGCCGGTCTCCAGCCGGCATTCAACGAGGCTCGCCAACGGCTCGGTCTCATCGAGGCCCTTCAGCAGCGGCGGGTAACGCTCGACCAGCGTGATATGCGTGATCGCCTCGCGACCACGGCCTTCCTTCACGACCGTCATCTTCTCGCGGTTGCGGCTCGAGCGCTCGATCGGCGCGTCGATCGTGCCCTCGCGCAGCCGCGGCGCCCCCCAGACGATCGCGAGATAGGCACGCTGCAAGGGCCCTGTGCGGCCATGATCGGCGAACTGCTTGGCGAGCTTCTGATGCGCGCGGTCGTTCTTGGCGACGACGAGCAGCCCGCTCGTATCCTTGTCGAGCCGGTGCACGATGCCGGGCCGGCGAACCCCGCCGATGCCTGAAAGGCTCTCGCCGCAATGGGCGATGAGCGCATTCACCAGCGTGCCGTCCTCGTGTCCGCCCGCAGGATGGACGACGAGACCGGCCGGCTTGTCGATGACGATGAGATGGTCGTCCTCGTAGACCACGTCGAGCGGAATGTCTTGGCCGACCGGATCGGGCGGGCGAGCCGCCGGCATCACCAGCGAGATGGCGTCGCCCTCGGCGACCTTGCGCTTGCCGTCGCTGACGATCGCGCCGTTCAGGCTCACGCCGCCTTCCTTGATGACCTGCTGCAGCCGCGCCCGCGAGATCTCGCCGGCCAGCATCGCAAGCGCCTTGTCGAGACGTTCGCCCGCCTGCTCGGCCGCGACATGCAGGGTGACGCCGGCCTCTGCCGGCGTCGCTTCGAGGTTCGGTTCGGATGTCATGACCGACGCTATAGGCTGCGCCGGCTCGATCCGCACGCGCTTTCGCTTCGGCCGCGCCAGCTTGCCTCAGCCGAACAGCCGGAACTTGCCCTTCTTCTCCTCGACGACCTGCGCTTCCTCGGGCCCAGGATCATCCGGCGCATGCGCGACCGGGAAGATCACAGGCTTCGGCCTGGCATCGGGAGTTGCCGCCGCAGCCGGCTCGGCCACGACCTTCTTCGCCTCCGGCTTCGGCTCGGGAGCCGGCTCCGGGGCAGTGGTCACGGTGGCCTGCGCCGGCGCAGGGCTGGCAGCGGCCTTGGCTTCCGGCTGCGGTTCCGCGGCCGGAGCGGGCGATGGCGGCGGTGCTGCAACCGCCGCTGACTTGACGGGCTCCGGCTCGACGGTCTCGGCCCTGGCCTCGATCAGCGGCGGCGAGGTGTCGAGGTCCGCCAGCACGTCGTCCAGCACGGGCGCATGGCTGCCGAGCGTCGCCGGTGGCACCGTCCAGACGAAGGCGTCGAGCCGCCCCGAGATCGGCGAGACCGGCATCCATGTGTCGGAGACCAGTCCGTCGGCGACCCAGGCCGCGTCGCGGGGCGCGCGCGTCGCCCGCGACAGCCATTCGCGGACGCGGCCGGCGGAGCCGTGCTCGGCCTCCTCAAGCTCGGCCATCAACAGGCAGGCGCGCACCGAGGCGCCGCCGGCAAGGAGCGGCTTCAGCGCGTCGCGCGCCTTCTGGAAGTCGCGGGCATGGATCGCTGCGCCAACCAGCGCCAGAACGCCTTCGGGATCGGACGGACGAAGCTTCGAAAGCGTCACCGCCCGCGCCAGCCGGTCCTGGGCGCTGTCGCCGGGGCGGACATCGAGATAGGCGGCGGCGATGTCGGGATGAGAGACTTCCTTCCAGGCGGTCTCCAGCAGCTTGGCCGCCTTGCGGACGTCGCCACGCTCGGCCAGCATGCGGCCGGCAAGGGCAGCTGCCGGTGTCAGACCGGGCGCAAGCTTGACCGCTTCGAGGGCTGCCGCCAGCGCCTTCTCCGGCTCGCCATTTTGCGCCTCAAGCGCTTCGGCCGCGAGCAGGACCGCCCGCTGCCGCTTGGCCTCGGCCTTCTCGGCGAGCCTGAGCGCGGCACGGCGCTCGACCGCGGTGCGCGCCGCCTGCCAGTCGCCGGCATTGGTGTGGAAATCGAGCAGCGCATCATTGGCCCAGGCCAGCGAAGGCGAGCGGCGCACGGCGTCGTCGGCAAAGGCGCGCGCCGCCGCCATGTCGCCCCGGCGCTTGGCCTCGACGAACAGCCCGCGCAGGCCGAGCACGCGCGTCTCCGGCTTGTCGAGCATCGTCTTGAAGGCGGCTTCCGCCCGGCCGCGATCGCCCGAGAGCTGGGCGGCCTGCGCCTCCAGCAGCAACGTCAGCGGCTCGTCGCCGGCATAGCGGCGCGCATCGACGGCGTGGCGGCCGGCGGCAATCGGATCGCCCGCACCGATCGCGACCATGCCGCGCGACACCGCCTCGAAGCCGCGGGCCCGGCGCCGGGCCCGCGAGGCGAAGCTGAAGGCCGACGGGAGGCCGAAGATGAAGCGGACCAGCCCCCAGGCCAGCATCGCCAGCAGCGCCAGAACGACCACACCGATGGCGCCGATCGCGACGCTGGTCTCGATGCGGTAGCCCTGCCAGAGCACCGAAACCTCGCCCGGCCTGTCGGCGAGCCAGACGGCGCCCACGGCCAGGGCGGCGAAGACGGCGAGATAGAGCAGAACGCGAACCATGAACCCCTATCCTCCGTCAGCCGGCCACGCCGAGCGCGGCCACTGCATCCTGCGCGATTTTCGCAATCGCCGCATCCGCCGCCGCCCGCTTCTGCAAGGCGCTGCCGAAATCGGCGCTGGCGCGCCGCGCCGGCTCGGGCAGTTGCGCCCACAACGCCGCAGCCGCGACGACATCGCCCTTGGCGAGTGCATTGTCGAGCCGCATCGGCAGCGTCGCGGGATCATTGGCGCCGGTGTCGCCGACCGGTCGGATGCTGACGATACGGCTCGCCAGCCCGAGCAGCCGGTCCTGCCAGCCGGCCGAAGCGGGCATGAGTTCGCGTGCGAACATGGCGCGATGGCCGCGCAATTGCGTCAGCAGCGCCTCCTTCGTCGGCGCGCCGGACGCCGCGACGGCGTTCAGCGCGGCAAGCTGCTCGGGCGAACCGCCGCCCTTGGCCAGGGCCGCGACATCACCCGCAAAGGGCTGGCCGGAGGCCAGCGCCGACTGGACGCGCTCGGCCAGCACGATACGCGCGGCAGCCAGCGCCTGCGGGCTCGGTGCAGCCGCGGCCTTGGCCAGCGTCTCGACATTGCCGATCCGCGCGGAAGCCTGCTCAAGCATCTGGCGGGCGGTGCTGGCCGCCGCTTCGGCGCGCTGCGCCTGGGTGTTCAGACTCGCGATTGCAGCCGCGTCGGGAGCCTGCGCGGCAGCCACCTCGCTGGCACGAGCGGTTGCGGCCTGAGCTGCCGCACCGGCCTTGGCCGCTGCATCGGACGCCGCTGCCGCCTTGCGCTCGAGTTCCGCCGCCCCGCTCTGCAGCGCGTCGAGACGGCTTTGCAGCGCGGCGACCTGCTCGGCCGTTACAGCGGGCGTGGTGCGGCCCAATGCCAGCATGACGAGGCCGGCTCCGACCACGCCGCCAACGAAGCCGGCCAATGCGAGCGCCGGCAGGCGCGAGCGGGCGGGCTCGGGCGGCAGCGATGCGGCGACCGCCGGCTCGTCGTCGGGAGCGTTCCTGCCGGTCGTCCCGCTGAACTCCTGTGGCAAGGCCTCGGTCGGCAGCGCCGCCTCCGGCGCAACATCGGCCACGGCCGGCGACGCGGCGGTTTCGGGCTCGGGCTTCACCTCCGGCCTGGTCTCGGCCTCGACCTGTGCCGTTAGCTCGATCGTCGGCGGCGTTCGGCCCGACCGGCTGCGCGCCTTGCTGCCGGGCTTGTCACCAGGGCCGGGCTTGGCATCGGCAGAACCGCTCGGCGTCTCGGGATCGTTCATCGCGTCCTTATCCGTCTCGACGCCCGACGGCGCGACCGTCTCTTCTGTAACATCCCCGCCGGCGCGATTGCGAGCGGACACTTGGTCCAGCGCCGCCAGCAGCGCGGCCTCCTCCGGATGCTCGGCGACCAGAACCGTGCTGGCCCCGGCCGAGATCAGCGGCGCGGCGACATCCGCCGACAGCGCGACATGGGTGAGGTCGAGCAGTGGATCGACCACGCCGGCGGCGCGCGCCAGCTCCAGGCAGGTCCGCACGCCGCGCGCCGAATAATGCAGGGCGCCGTCGACACCGCCCTGCCGCAGCACCTCCCGCGCCTGTTCCGGAAAGGCTGCGATCGCCTCGGCCGCATAGGCGACCCAGGTCACGACCTCGAAGCCGGCAGCGGCGAGCTTGTCGGCGACATCCTCGTGGCGGTCGCGCCCGACGATCAGCAGGAGGCGCGCCGGCGCCTTCAGATTGTCCCGGATCAGGGCGACCATGTCGTCGCGATTGCCGTTGGCACTGCGCGCATCCTCGAATCCGGCCTCGCGCACCTTGCCGGCCGTGCGCGCCCCCACGGCGAAGACCGGCAGATCCCGCCAGACCGGCAGCAGGTCGGCCAAGGCCGGAACGGCGTTACCGCTAGTCAGCGCGATTGCGGCAAACGGCCCCTCGGGGGCGGGCGCCGGGAGCCGCGCAACCGCAAACAGCGGCGCCAGCACCGGCTCATGCCCATGCGCACGGATGGCAGTGGCGGTGCGCTCGGCATCGGCCGGTGGGCGGAACACGAAAATGCGCATGCGGTCTCCTTTCGCCGAGCGGGCCTTGTCGCTGTGCGCGCCTTGGCGTCGTACGGGCCGTGGCGCATCAATCCCGCCTGCCGTGCCATCGCGCAAGGCGGTACATCTTCCGAACAACGCGCAGGACGAAGAATCGCTTTATCGTCCGTTTCGAAAACCAGCCCCGCCGCGACGACCGGGGCCGAGCCTGGCACTGCCGGAGTGACCGACAACCGCCCCCTTGGCCTTCTGCGCACTCGCACACTATACGAGGGAGATCCCGGCGCGAGCGTGCCGGGCCATTCCGCCGGCCTTTGCCAGATTCACCGCTCCCGAGACCTTGTCGACCGATCATGCGCGTTCTGGGGATAGAGACGACCTGTGACGAGACCGCGGCCGCCATCGTGTCGGTCGAGCGATCCGGCGAGACCAAGATCCTGTCGAACGAGATCCTGAGCCAGATCGCGGCCCATGCCGCCTATGGCGGCGTCGTGCCCGAGATCGCCGCTCGCGCCCATGTCGAGGCGATCGACCGCATCGTCGAGCGCGCCTTCGAGAGCGCGGGCGTGAAGCCTGGCGAGATCGACGCGGTCGCGGCCGCGGCCGGTCCCGGCCTCGTCGGCGGCGTCATGGTCGGGCTGACCACAGCCAAGGCGATCGCCCTGGTGACCGGCAAACCCTTCATCGCGATCAACCATCTCGAGGCCCATGCCCTGACGGCGCGGCTGACCGACAACCTCTCCTTCCCCTATCTGCTGCTGCTGGTCTCGGGTGGGCACACGCAGCTTCTCGCAGTGCGCGGCGTCGGCGATTATCTCAAGCTCGGCGGCACCATCGACGACGCCGTCGGCGAGGCCTTCGACAAGATCGCCAAGATGCTCGGCCTGCCCTATCCCGGCGGCCCTTCGGTCGAGCGCGAGGCCGCGAAGGGCGACCCCGAGCGTTTCGATTTCCCGCGCCCGATGCAGGGCAGGCCCAACCCCGACTTCTCGCTGTCGGGCCTCAAGACCGCTGTCAGGCTGGTCGCCGAGCGCATCGCACCGCTCTCGGATCGAGACGTCGCCGATCTCTGCGCCTCCTTCCAGGCGGCGATCGTCGACGTGCTCGTCGACCGTACCCGCGCGGGCCTGCGCGCCTCCCATGCCGCCGGCATCACGCCGACGACGCTGGTGGTCGCCGGCGGCGTCGCCGCCAACCAGCCGATCCGGCGCGGACTGACGAGGCTCGCGACCGAGGCAGGCCTGCCGATGGTCGCCCCGCCCCAGGCGCTCTGCGGTGACAATGGCGCGATGATCGCCTGGGCCGGGTTGGAACGGCTGCGGCTCAGCATGCTCGACGACATGAGCGCCCTCGCCCGACCGCGCTGGCCGCTCGACGAGCTCAAGCCGCGGCATCCGGCGCCGGCGACAGACAGCGCCGCCGGATGACCGAAACCGGCGATATCGCCACCATCGGCGTCGTCGGCGCCGGCGCCTACGGCGCGGCGCTCGCCCTGGCCGCCGCGCGCGCCGGCCGCAACGTGCTGCTTTGGGCGAGGGATGCGGCAGCCGTCGCAGCGATCGCCGAGACGCGGACCGCCCCTCGCCTGCCGGAGGTGAAGCTGCCCGAAACGGTTGCGCCGACCGCTTCGCTGCAGACGCTGGCCACGGCGGACGCCCTGCTGGTGACCGTGCCGACGCAGAGCCTGCGGCAGGTTTGCGAAGGGCTGGCACGGGTCCTGCCAACCGGGAGACCGGTGATCTCGGCCGCCAAGGGCATCGAGCAGAAGACCGGGCTGTTCACGACGCAGGTCATCGCCGAGGCCTTTCCGGGCGCGCGGCCGGCGATCCTGTCCGGCCCGAGTTTCGCTGCCGATATCGGGCAGGGGCTGCCAACGGCAGTGACGCTCGCGGCCGAGGACCCCGATCTGGCGCAGGCGCTCGCCGAGGCGCTGAGCTCGCCGGCCTTCCGGATCTATCACAGCGCCGATCCGCGCGGCGTCGAGATCGGCGGCGCAGCCAAGAACGTGCTCGCCATCGCCGCCGGCATCGCGATCGGGCTCGGTTATGGTGAGAGCGCGCGCGCCGCCCTGGTGGCGCGCGGCTTCGCCGAATTGCGCCGCTTCGGCGAGGCCCACGGCGCGCAGGGCGAGACGCTGATGGGGTTGTCCGGGCTCGGCGATGTCGTGCTGAGCTGCGCCTCGGCTCAGTCGCGCAACTTCGCCTTCGGACTGGCGCTGGGCCAGGGCAGGAGCGTTGCGGAGGCCGCTGGCGGCAAGCTCGCCGAGGGCGCCTTCACCGCCTCGATCCTGGCGCAGATGGCGCGGACCCGCCACGTCGAGATGCCGATCGCGGAAGCGGTTTCCGCCATCATCGCCGGCGAGAGCGCCGTGCGCGATGCGGTCGCGGGCCTGCTTGCGCGTCCGCTGCGATCGGAACTGTAGAGGGAGGAAGCCATGGCAAACGATTGGTCCGACCTGACGAAGCGCGTGGCGCGCGGCATCGCCGAGGTGCGCAAGACCACGGGCTCCGAGCTGGTCGCCGAGAGCCAGCCCGTGCCACTCGCCGGGCGCATCGCGGAGCCCGTGATCCAGCATCGCCGCCGTCGCGCGGAAGGGACGCATCGCTTCGTGCTGATCCTGCCCTTCGGCGAGGCCGAGGTCCGGGTCGAGCTCGAGCCGAAGGACTACGCCGCCCTGACCCGCGAGATGGTGCGCTTCTGGAACGAACAGGGCCCCGAGGCCTCGAAGCCGCCAGTACCGCTGGCCGAAGGCGAGGCTGACGGGGACTAGCCGGTAGGCAGGCCCGCGCGAATTCGCTATCCCACCAACACCACCCGCCCCTGCTACACCTGAGATCCCCATGGCCCACTGGCTCGTCAAATCCGAACCCTCGAAATGGTCCTGGGAACAGCAGGTCGCGGCGGGCGCGAAGGGCACCCATTGGGACGGCGTCAAGAACCACACCGCCAAGCTCAACCTGATGGCGATGAAGCAGGGCGAGCAGGTCTTCTTCTATCATTCGAACGAGGGCCTCGAGGTCGTCGGCATCGTCGAAGTCATCAAGGAAGCCTACAACTGGATCCCGGGCGAGCCCTGGGTGCTGGTCGACTTCAAGGCGCTGAAGCCGCTGGCGAAGCCGGTCACGCTGGCGCAGGTCAAGGCCGAACCGAAGCTGGCTAAGATGTCGCTGGTCACCTCGTTCCGGCTCTCCGTCCAGCCCGTGACCGACGAGGAATGGGACATCGTCTGCAAGCTCGGCGGGCTTTGAAGCGGACCGTCTCCCGCCGTCAGTTCCGGTAATAGGACGCGAAGGGCGCGTGCACGCGCAAGGCTCGCGGCCGATAAGGTGCCGTCGTCTTCAGGATCGGGACTGCCGCAGCCTGAAGGCGTGGCTCGACCGCGGTCGCCATCGCCGCCGGCAGCGGCTGGAAGCGGTTCCCGACGAAATGCTCCCGGGTCCCTTCCCGCCAGGGCAGCCAGGAGGTCGCCCGCTCGTCGTGCTGCAGGCCCTGCGGATCGGGCCGCAGTTCCGAGAGGAGACCCGGCTCGACCTCGAGCGGATGCGCCGTCGCGCGGGCCTCGTCGATCATCCAGGACAGCGCCAGGTCCGACAGCCCCATCTGCAGCCCGTAGCCACCGCCGACGTCGGTATGGACCCCGGCGAACCAGAGTTGCCTGATCTGCCCCGGCGGCGCCTGCGTCTCGTCCCAGAGTTCTGGCGCGAAGACCTCGCGGTTCTCATCGATCGCCAGGGCCTGGCGACCATGGGCGACCTGCCGGTTGAGCACGGGATCGTGGAATTTGTGCCGTCCCGGCAAACTGCCGATCGCCGGCAGGCCGAGGGCGCGGACCGTATCCCAGACGCCGACGAAGAAGGGCGGATTCGGGCTCGAGCCGTGCTCCTGCCGAAAGGCTTCGGCTGCTCGCGCCCGCTCTGCCGCATCCTTGACCATGTAGACATCGCTGACGGCCTGCGTCGCGAGCTTGCGCACGACGGGATCGACGATCGCGGCGGCGAAATCGTCCCAATGCGCCACCTTCGGCAGGCCCGTCGGCACACCACAGAGTCCAAGCACCCCGCCGAGGCTGCGGACCGTATAGGCGCCCCGGCTGAAACCGAACACGAAGATGCGATCGCCCGGCTCATGGCTGACCAACAGCGCGGCGTAGCAATCGATGATGTTGTCGGTGATGCCGTAGCCCGTGGCCTGGGCGAGTGCGTCCTTGAAGCGACGGAACAGGCTGCGCTGTTCGCCAGCGTCCGGATTGGCGCCGAGACCCGGATCGTAAAAGCAGATCTGTCCCTGGGGATCGACCTCGCGCGTCGCCATGAACAGGCGGTAGATGCTCGTCCAGTTGATCGGGTTGGCGCCGCCGGCCTGGCCGGTCCCATCCGAAAAGATGCAGATGTTGCGCGCCATGCCCGCCCTCCAGCGAAAGCATCTTAGCACAACGTCCGGTACGCCGGGGATTGATGGCCTGCGCGGCAGGGATGCGCCCCGTCGCTCTGCCACGAAAGTGCGATGTCCGGCGGCTTGCCGCGCGGCGTTCGCTCCTTATGATGCCGCCAATTCGAAGGACGCGGACTGAAGCACGCCGCCGTGCAGGCCGGCTCCAGAAAATACGAAACAGACGCCCCGAAGGGGACGGCCCAAGTCTGGGGAGACGCCCAATATGACCGAGATCATCTATGACGTGCCCGCCGCCTGGGCCAAGAAGGCCTGGCTGAACGACGCCAAGTACAAGAAGATGTATGCGGCCTCGATCAAGGACCCCGACAAGTTCTGGGGCGAGCAGGGCAAGCGGATCGACTGGTTCAGGCCCTACACCAAGGTCCGCAACGCCAGCTACAAGCCCGGCAAGGTCTCGATCAAATGGTTCGAGGACGGCACGACCAACGTCGCCTATAACTGCGTCGACCGGCATCTCGCGACGCGCGCCAAGCAGACCGCGATCATCTGGGAAGGCGACGATCCCAGCGAGTCGAAGAAGATCACCTATGGGCAGCTCTACACCGAGGTCTGCAAGTTCGCGAACGTCCTGAAGGCCCAGGGCGTCAAGAAGGGCGACCGCGTCACCATCTACCTGCCGATGATCCCGGAGGCTGCCTACGCCATGCTGGCCTGCGCCCGCATCGGCGCGATCCATTCGGTGGTGTTTGGCGGCTTCTCGCCGGATTCGCTGGCGAGCCGCATCGAGGATTCCGATTCCAAGATCGTCATCACCGCCGATGAGGGCCTGCGTGGCGGCCGCTCCGTGCCGCTCAAGAAGAATGTCGACGCTGCCGACGCCAAGGTGAAGGGCGGCATCGGGACGGTCATCGTCGTCAAGCGCACCGGCGGCCAGGTCACCATGCAGGATGGCCGCGACGTCTGGTACCATGACGAGGCCGCCAAGGCTTCGGGGCATTGCCCGCCCGCCGAGATGAAGGCGGAGGACCCGCTCTTCCTGCTCTACACATCCGGTTCGACCGGCAAGCCCAAGGGCGTGCTGCACACCACCGCCGGCTACCTCGTCTACACCTCGATCACCCATCAGTACGTCTTCGACTACCATGACGGCGACATCTACTGGTGCACGGCCGATGTCGGCTGGGTGACCGGCCACAGCTACATCCTCTATGGGCCGCTCGCCAACGGCGCGACCACGCTGATGTTCGAGGGCATCCCGACCTATCCGACGATCTCGCGCTTTTGGGAGGTCATCGACAAGCACAAGGTCAACACCTTCTACACCGCGCCGACCGCGATCCGCTCGCTGATGGGCGCCGGCGAGGAGCCGGTGAAGAAGACCAAGCGCAAGTCGCTGCGCCTGCTCGGCTCGGTCGGCGAGCCGATCAATCCGGAAGCTTGGGAGTGGTATCACCGCGTCGTCGGCGACCGCCGCTGCCCGATCGTCGACACCTGGTGGCAGACCGAGACCGGCGGCATCCTGATCACGCCGCTGCCGGGCGCCACCAAGCTCAAGCCAGGCTCGGCGACGCGGCCCTTCTTCGGCGTCAAGCCCGAGATCGTCGATGCCGAGGGCAAGGTCCTGGAAGGCGCCTGCGAGGGCAACCTCGTCATCGCCGAGAGCTGGCCCGGCCAGATGCGCACGGTCTATGGCGACCACAAGCGCTTCGAGGAGACCTATTTCGCCACCTATCCGAACAAGTACTTCACCGGCGACGGCTGCCGGCGCGATGCCGACGGCTATTACTGGATCACCGGCCGCGTCGACGACGTCATCAACGTCTCCGGCCATCGTATGGGTACGGCCGAGGTCGAATCGGCGCTGGTCGCGCATCCTTCCGTCTCGGAGGCGGCGGTCGTCGGCTATCCGCACGACATCAAGGGCCAGGGCATCTATGCCTATGTCACCCTGATGACCGGCGAGAAGCCGAGCGAGGCGCTGCGCAAGGACCTCGTCGCCTATGTCCGCAAGGAGATCGGCCCGATCGCTTCACCGGACCTGATCCAGTTCGCGCCGGGACTGCCGAAGACGCGCTCCGGCAAGATCATGCGCCGCATCCTGCGCAAGATCGCCGAGGACGAGTTCGGCGCGCTCGGCGACACCTCGACGCTGGCCGATCCGGCCGTCGTCGACGACCTGATCGAGAACCGCCAGAACAAGCGCAAGGCAGGCTGAGGGCACGCTGGAGGCGCGCGAAACACCGCGTCATCCTGGACAAGCGGCGAAGCCGCGCAGCTCCGGGCATAGGCCTCCTTCGTGCCCTGTGATGGATCCCGGGTCGACCTTCGGCCGCCCAGGATGACGCTGCGGGGAACCATCAGGGCTGCGTGACCTCGAAAACCGATCTCACGGCGCCGCCGCGAGCACCTCGATCTCGACCTTGAATTCCGGCAGCGTGAAGCCGGAGACGATCATCAATGTCGAGGCCGGAGGCGGCGTCGCGACATGGGCGTCGCGCGATTCCATGTAGCCCTTCATATGGGCACGGTCGGTGACATAGGCGTTGAGCCTGACGATGTCGGAGAGCTTCATCCCCGCCTCGGCCAGAATCGCGGCGATGTTGGCGAAGCAGAGATCGGCCTGCCCGCGCGCATCCTCGGGGATCGAGCCGTCGGCGGCGACGCCGAGCTGCCCCGAGCACGCCACCAGCCTGTAACCCGCCGGAACCGCAATACCGTGGCTGTAGCGCGCGAAAGGCTTGGCGATCGAAGCCGGCGCGAGCGGCGTGAGGGCGGGCGCATCCGGTCTCGGCGAAGTCATCGGCATCTCCTGCAGGCTTATCGGACTATGACTCGCGGCCTCCCACCAGGCCAGATCGCTTGCGCCGGCTTCGCAAGCGAAACCAGCTGGGCTATGCACGCGAGTCGTGATCATGCTCATGTCACGTTCACTGGGATCGTCTAGAATTCAACAGCCATCGGCCTCTCGACCGGAGGCTCGCACCGCGTGATCGATCGGAACCGACGCCTCATGACCAAGACGAAGACGACCATGGCCATGACCCTGAAGGCAGCCGGCCTGCTGCCGCTGCTGGCGCTTACCGCTTGCGCCGGTTCGCAGCGCTTCGGCGGCGGCCCGGGCACCGCCTATGGCCAGCCGAGCCTGCCGCCGGCGCCGCCGATCAGCTCGGCACCGATCACCTCCGAGCCGCTGCCACCGCCGGGGGGCTATCCCGTCGCCTCCGCACAGCCCGGCGCCTTGCCTCCGCCGGGGGACCCTTACTACAGCCCCACCGCGCCGGGCATGCCGCAGCAGACGCCCCCCGCCACGGCGCCGCAGCCCAGCGAGGTTCCGACGCTGCGCGGCGGCAGCGGCCAGATCCCCACGCTCGGGGCCGGCTCGAGCACTGCCCGCCCCGCCGTCTCCTCTCGCGATGGCGTCATCGGCAGCTGGACGGCGAGGGAAGCCACGGGCAGTTCCTGCAAGGTGCAGCTTTCGAGCTCGCCTGCGCTCGACCTCTACCGCGCCAACGCCGCGGGCTGTGCCAATCGCGACCTGCAGAAGGTCACGGCCTGGGACTATCGCGACGGCGAGGTCTACCTCTACCAGCAAGGCGGCACCGTGGTGGCGCGGCTGCGCACCAGCGGCGGCGGCGCGATGGACGGTGCCATCACGAAATCGGGCGCCGGCTTGAGCCTCAGCCGGTAAGCCTGTCTCGCACCGTCATCCCGGGCTCCGCGCAGCCGGAATGACAGTGTGGAGCCTCCTCACGCCCCCATCGAGCGCCCGAAGAAGGCCGGGCGCCAGAAGCGGCGCTGCATCGACAAGGCCATCGCCGCAAAGCCGCGCGCGGTGTCGAAGGCCTCGTCGAGGATCGTGAAGGGCGTCGGGCCGCCGGTCGAGATCACGCCCTCGACATCGGCATAGCCGCCCGCAAGATCGGCCTCGAAGCGTCGGGCCAGCCGCCGCATGGCGGCGTTCTCCGGCAGGCATGTCATGTAGAGCGTGCGGATGCCGCGATTGCGCGATGCAGTGATCAGGCGCTCGAACAGCGTACCGCCGATGCCGCGCCGGCGCCACTCGCGCTCGACGCTGAAGGCTGCCTCGCCGGTCTGGGCAACGATGTCCTCGAGCCCACGCAATTCGGCGGCGCCGCGCACCTGCCCGTCCTCGATATAGGCGTAGACCAACCCGCCGACACCGAAGGTGGTGACGGCGTAGTTTTCGAGGAAGTCGTCATTGACGACGGTGCCGAAACGCTCGCGACGCGTGACGTCGTCGAGCCTCAGCAGATGCGCCTTGAACAGATCGCGCTCCGCGGGCCAGAGCCGGCGGACTTCGCCTTGGCCGGTCATCATGCCGGCCTTCTTGGAACGAGCCAATTTTCATCTCCTGCTAACAGCGCTGGACGTGCGCTACCCCAGGAGGCGATTCTTCCCTGACTGGGCCGCAAAATGGCGCTTTGCGGCGGGATTGCAAGAGCCGGAGCACCAAGGCCTGCGCCAATTTTGGGCAGCGTGAACAGCCGGGCGGCGCGCCGGCCGGTCTATTCGCGGTCGATCGGCCAGGCCTTGAACACGTCGAGAACCTCGCAGGCCTGCGCCTGCGCCGCCAATGCCGGCCAGCGCTCCTCGGGGACGAATTCCGGGATCACGAAGCGGCAGAAGCCCCAGGCGATCGCCGCCGCGATGTCGCAGGGCAGCAGCTCAGGGCCGGCCGTCAACTCGCCCCGCCTGGCCGCCGCGTCGAGCAGGTCGAGCGCGGTATGGAGCTGGGCGACGATGCGCTCCTGCCAGGGCCCGTAGCGCTGGGCTTCCGGCCGCTTGCGCTCGTATTCGACCGAGACTGCCTTGTCGGCGGCGACGATGCCGATGCCGGTGAGACCGAGGTCGCGCGTCCGCGCGCTGCCCTCGACCGGTCGCAGCGAGCGTCCGGCGACATCCTCGAAATGCTGGATGATCAGCAGGGACTCGCTGATCACCGTGCCATCATCGGCAACGAGGCTCGGCGCCTTCACCAGCGGGTTGATCGCCCGGAACGCTTCCATGTGCCGGAAGACAGAAACCGAGCGATGCTCGAATTCGAGCCCAAGGAGCGTGCCGGTGATCGCCGCACGGCGGACATAGGGGCTATCCAGCATTCCGACGAGCAGCATCATTCACCTCCATTGCGATCTGAGGGGAGATTGCCGGCAACCGCCCGCAAAGCCACGCCAAATCGCGTGATGTTGCAGATCACGCCGGTTGATGCGCTTCGGCCTGGGGCTGCGTCTCGGCCTCGGCTTCGAATCCAGGCGTGAAACCGAGCGTGACACCGCGCTCCCGCGCCGCGATCTGGCAGGGATCCCAGTACGGCGTGCCGCCGAAGCGCTCCACCAGCAAATCGATCAGCACCCTGACCTTGCCCGGCACATAGGCTCCGGGCGGCCTGACTACGTAAAGCGCGTGCTCCTGCATCGGATACTCCCACAGCAGGGGCACGAGCTCACCAGCACGGATCGCATCGCTGGCAATGAAGGTCGGCAGTTGCGCGATGCCGAGCCCAGCCTTCGCCCATTCCAGCAACGTCTCGCCGCTGTCGGAGCGCAGCCGGCCGGTTGCCCTGATCGCAACGCGGCGCTTGCCCATCCGGAACGTCCAGTCAGGGGAGTGGGTGCCGGTGTAAGTCAGGCACTCATGCTCCGTGAGGTCGAGCGGAGTGGCGGGCCGGCCCTTCCACGCCAGATAGTCCGGGCTCGCCGCAACGATGCCGTGGACGGGCGCGATCCTGCGCGCGACGAGGCTGGAATCCTTGAGCGTCCCGATCCGGATCGCCGCGTCGAAGCGTTCGCCGATCAGGTCGACATAGCGGTCGCTGGCCTCGACGTCGATTTCCAGCCGAGGGTGGCGGGAGGCGAGCTCGCCGAGAACAGGCGCGACATGACGGTTGCCGAATGTGAGCGGCATCGACAGGCGCAGGCGGCCGGCGACGCCCGAGGCCTGGGCGACGGATTCCCGCGCCGCGACAAGATCGGACAAAATGCGCTCGCCGCGCGTCTTGAATTCGAGACCCGCCTCGGTCGCCGCCACGCCGCGCGTGGTCCGGCTCAGCAGGCGCGTGCCGAGATCGGCCTCAAGCCGCGCAATTCGGCGGCTGACCACCGACTTGGCAAGGCCGAGGTGGTCGGCAGCGCGCCCGAAGCCGCCGCTTTCGACCACGGCGATGAAGCTTCGGATGTCGTCCAGCTCGGACATGTCGTTCCTCCTGAAGCAACAGTCTAGTGCCGATTATAGCCGTTACGTTGCGTATAGCGAACCCCTATCTTGCCCGCATCGTATTCAACCAGCCTGACAGGATCATCATCATGGCTTCCGTTCTCGTCCTTAACAGCAGCGCTTCGGGCCCGGACTCGGTCTCGCGCCAGCTGGTCGCCTCCACCGTCGAACAGCTGCGGGCCAAGAACCCGTCGCTCCAGGTCGTCGAGCGCGACCTCGACGCCAACCCCGTGCCCCATCTCAACGTCGAGACGACCGCCGCACTGCGCGCCGGCCAGACGGCCACGGCCGCGCAGGTCGAGGCCCGCGCCTTCTCGGACGCTCTGATCGCCGAACTGAAGGCGGCCGACACCGTGGTCATCGGCGCGCCAATGTACAATTTCGGCATCCCCTCGACATTGAAGACCTGGTTCGACTACGTGCTGCGCGCCGGGCTGACCTTCAAGTACAGCGAGGCGGGCCCGGAAGGGCTGGTGACCGGCAAGCGCGCCGTCGTCGTCCTCAGCCGCGGCGGCCTCTACAGCTCGGGCCCGGCCCAGGCGATGGATTCGCAGGAGCCGCATCTGCGCACCCTGCTCGGCTTCATGGGCATCACCGACGTGACCGTCATCCGCGCCGAGAAGCTGGGCTATGGCCCCGAGGCGCGCGAGCAGGCGATCAACGACGCCGTGGCTGAACTCGCCAAGATCGCTGCCTGATCAGCATCTGCCACGAAAAGCGTCCGCTCCGGTCTCCCGGGGCGGGCGTCTTGCTGTCCCGCGCGCACGCCTGGCCTTCGGCCCCATCGATCCGGCCCGGGAGCAGGCGTTCAACCCTCGCTACGGGCTTTTCCACGGCTCACGTCGGGCTTCGCTTCAACCAGGCCAGCGCCTGCGTCTTCTCATCGGCTGGAAACCGCTGGATCTCGGCCGCTACGAAGTGCTTTGCGACCTGGGGAGCGATCTTCAAGAGCTCGCTGTCCGAAACAACGGCGACGCGCTCGACCTTGTTGTGATGGCCCATCACGAATTCCAGATGGGAAACCAGCGCGCCGATACCTTCCCAACCTGGAAATGAAGCTGCATCGACCATCAGGCCTTTCAGCGACCCCTTGGCCTTGATGTAAGGGTCGACAATACCGGACAGGCGCTCGAAGTCCGCCTTCCCGAGGGGCCCGTGAGGCGCCAGCGTCACGATGCCATCGTCTTCCATCAGATCGATCTGCAGCATGTCTCTTCTCCACCCGTCACGAGGCCGGCAGGGCTGCGCTCGACCCTATTTCGGCAGGCACTCCACATTGTAGGCGACGATGATCTCCCTGGGCCCGGCCTTGCCAACGAGTTGAAGTTCGTCGAGCGCGCTTTTGAGCCGTGTCCCGGCTTCCCTCAGGCTGTCCTCCAGCTTTGTCTTCGCTGACCTGCATCGGTCCTCGCTGGTGAACTCCTGGAAAACCACAGTCGGCAGAAGCCGCCATTCGGCCCGATCGCTCGTGGCGATCGGGCTGACGGAGTAGGAGAAGACGTACATCAGGACCCACATGACGGCGGCCTCCCTGGCCTGACCGCAAACCGGTTTCCAGCATCGGCACAGACGCGATCACGGCGAGCCGCGAATGAGGTCCGCCGGCGAGGGTGGGCGAGCTTCGAGGACCCGTCAAAGCTGCGGCAGGCGGAAGGCAATCGCGTCAGCGGCGCCCAGCACGATTGACCGGACCGCCGCGGTTCATCGGCGTTCCCGGACGCACGCCGACGCCCGGCGCGCCGACCCCAGGCGTTGCCACGGCGGCGCGTGCCACCGGCCGTGGGCGCAACACCACGCCCGCCCTCGCGACGCAGCCGGTCGGGTAGCCGACATACTGACAGTAGACCACCGCCTGAGCATCTTCGGGGATTGCCATGACCATGGTAGCGGCAACGGCCGCCAACAGGACTGGGAGCTTCATTCCTTCCTCCATCAGCAGCGCTTTCAGAACGCATTCCCGGCTCGAGGCGCGACTGCCGGCCGTGGCCGTCTCGTGCCCATCGATCGGATTTGGCAGATGGCGCCTGAATGGGATGGTCGCGCTATTGTCCCTGGGGACAATGCCTTGCGACTTCATGTTCCGCCGAAGAGGCGCGCCCGGATCGCCGCTGGCTTCAGCAGGCCGCGAACGGAAAACGCCCGCTCCGAAGGAATCGGAGCGGGCGTTTTGGTGTCCGAAACGGCAGTTCGCTCAGGCGCTCTCGCCGACGGCCTGGAGATAGAGGTCGAGGATCGCCTCCTCCTCGGCGCGCTCATTGGCGTCGCGCTTGCGGATGGCGATGACCTTGCGCAGCACCTTGACGTCGAAGCCGTTGCCCTTGGCCTCGGCATAGACCTCCTTGATGTCGTCGGCGATGGTCTTCTTCTCTTCCTCGAGACGCTCGATGCGCTCGACGATGCTCTTCAGCTGGTCACCAGCAACCGGATCGTCCATCTGATGTCCTTCTCGATGACGGGGGGATTTGGCCGGAGGGGTTCGCATCGCACGCCCCCTGCCGTCAAGCCGCAAGCGAAAGGCGGCCGCGATCTCTCAACAGTCGCGTACCCCCGACGGCGGCTTGCGCGGGCTCAGCTACACGCCGCCGCAGCACCATAAAAAGTATGACTATATCGCCAAAAGCCTGATGACGCCGGCCGCCTCCCGACTTAAAAGAATCAGCAACGAAGGTCGATCCGATCGACCGCAGAAACCGGGCGGAACGGGGCGGCCTTGCAGCGATCCAACGACCTTGCTGACCGCAACCTGGCCGATCGACTGCGTACCGACGCTCGCGCGATCTTCGATGCCGCCGTGTCCCGCGCCCATCCAGCCGGTTGCCTGCCGGAGCATCTGCCCGAGCCGCCGGCGGCCGGCCGCCTGATCCTGCTCGCCGCAGGCAAGGCGGCAGGCAGCATGACGGCGCTGGCCGAGGCACATTATCTCGATTCAGGTTTTCCGGCCGAACGCCTGATCGGCCACGCCGTTGCGCGCCATGGCTACGAAACGAAGACCCGCCACATCCCGATGGTCGCGGCCGGCCATCCCGTGCCGGACCAGGGCAGCATCGACAGCGCCACCCGCGCGCTCGCTCTCGCAGCCTCGGCGACGGCCGATGACCTCGTGCTGGTGCTGCTCTCTGGTGGCGGCTCGGCCAATTGGGTCGCCCCGGCAGGAGCGCTGACGCTCGCCGAGAAGCAGGCGGTGAACAAGGCCCTGCTGCGCTCCGGCGCACCGATCGGCGAGATGAACATCGTCCGCAAGCGGCTCTCGCGGATCAAGGGCGGCCGGCTCGCGCTCGCCGCGGCGCCGGCGCGGCTGCTGACGCTCGCGGTCTCGGACGTCCCCAATGACGAGCCGACCGCTATCGCTTCGGGCCCGACCGTGCCCGACCCGACCACGATGGAACAGGCCCGCGCAATCGTCGCGCGCTACGGTCTCGATCTCCCGGTCGCGGCCAAGGACCTGCTCGGGGACGACGCCAGCGAGACGCCCAAGCCCGGCCATGATGCCTTCGCCCGTTCAGAGTTCCGCATCATCGCCCGACCGGCCGACGCCATCGCCGCGGCCCATGCTGCGGCGGTTGCGGCCGGCTACGAGGTCCATGATCTCGGCCCCGATCTCGAGGGCGAGGCCCGCGACGTTGCTGCCCACCACGCCGAACTCGCGCTTTCGCTCAAGCGGGCAGGCAAGCGTGCCGCGATACTCTCCGGCGGAGAATTGACCGTGACCCTGCGCGGCAGGGGCCGAGGCGGCCCGAACCAGGAATACGCCCTGGCCCTGGCGATCGCGCTCGGCGGCGAACCGGGCATCGTTGCGCTTTCCGGCGATACCGACGGCACCGATGGCGGAGGCGGCGAGGCGACCGATCCCGCCGGTGCGGTCATCGACGAGACGACTTTGTCGCGTGCCGCCGCGCTCGGCCTCTTTCCTGCCCGATCCCTGGACGACAACGACTCGACCGGCTTCTTCGAGAAGCTGGGCGACCTCCTCCAGACCGGCCCGACCCTGACCAACGTCAACGACTGCCGCGTCATCCTGATCGAACCCTGAACGATGAACCGGACCCAAAGATCGATCCTCGGCCTCACCCTGCTGGCAGGCGGCCTGCTTGCCGGAGCGGCCCCGGCCTGGGCAGATCTGCGCATGTGCAACACCACCGGCAGCCGTGTCGGTGTCGCCATCGGCTACCGCGACGCGCAGGGCTGGACCACCGAAGGCTGGTGGAACATCGGCCCCCGTGCCTGCGAGACGCTGCTGCGCGGCACGCTGGCCGCACGCTTCTACTATGTCCACGCCATCGACTACGACCGCGGCGGCGAGTGGACCGGCAAATCCGTGATGTGTACCCGCAACAAGGAATTCACCATTCGCGGGATAGAAGACTGTCTGGCCCGTGGCTATGACCGCGCCGGCTTCTTCGAGGTCGACACGGGCGAACAGAAGAGCTGGACGATCCAGCTGACCGACACCACCGGCAGCGCGCCCGCGCGGCCCTGAGGGACATCCACATGAAGCGCGAGCGCCGCATCAAGATCATCGCCACGCTGGGTCCAGCCTCCTCGACCCCGGAGATGTGCGCGAAACTGTTCGAGGCCGGCGTCGACGTCTTCCGCATCAATATGAGCCACACCCAGCGCGAGAGCCTGCCCGAGCGGGTGGCGATGCTGCGGGCGCTGGAGACGCAGTTCCGCCGCCCGGTCGGCATCCTTGCCGACCTTCAGGGCCCGAAGCTGCGCGTCGGCGCCTTTGGCGGCGACGGCGCGGTGGTTCTGGAGAACGGCGCCCGCTTCATCCTCGACGCCGATCCCACGCCGGGCACCGTCAAGCGCGTCCACCTGCCTCATCCCGAGATCCTGACCGCGCTGGAGCCGGGCCACACCCTGATCCTCGACGACGGCAAGCTGCGCCTCGTGGTCGAGAAGGCGAACGAGAAGCAGGCGGTGACGCGCGTCGTCGTCGGCGGCCGGCTGGCCTCGCGCAAGGGCGTCAGCCTGCCCGACACCACCATCGCCGTCTCGGCCATGACCGAGAAGGACCGTTCCGATGCCGAGGCTGCAGCCGAGGCCGGCGTCGACTGGATCGCGCTCTCCTTCGTGCAGCGGCCCGAGGACATGGCCGATCTGCGCAAGATCGTGCGCGGGCGCGCCCTTACCATGGCCAAGATCGAGAAGCCGCAGGCGCTGGGCCGCCTGGAGGAAATCATCGACGCCTCGGATTCGATCATGGTGGCGCGCGGCGATCTTGGCGTTGAGATGCCGCTGGAGAAGGTGCCGGGCACACAGAAGCGCATCACCCGCCTCAGCCGCCGCAAGGGCAAGCCCGTCATCGTCGCAACGCAGATGCTGGAGAGCATGATCACCAGCCCGGTGCCGACGCGCGCCGAAGTCTCCGACGTCGCTACCGCCGTCTTCGAGGGGGCCGACGCGGTGATGCTCTCGGCCGAGAGCGCCGCCGGCCAGTTCCCGATCGAGGCGGTGGCGATGATGAACCGCATCGCCGAGGAGGTCGAAAGCGAGTCGATCTACCGCTCGATCCTGGAAGCGCAGCGCGCCGAGCCCGAGGAGACCGGCGCCGACGCCATCGCCAAGGCCTCGCATGAGATCGCCGACACGCTGAACCTCAAGGTCATTGCCGCCTGGACTTCCTCCGGCTCGACCGCCTTCCGCCTCGCCCGCGAGCGGCCCAACTCGACCGTGCTCGCGCTCACGCCGAACCGCGCCACGGCGCGCCGCCTGACCCTGGTCTGGGGCGTTCATGCGGTGGTGACGAAGGACGCCAGCGACATCGACGACATGGCCTCGCGCGCCTGCAAGTTCGCCGTGCGCGAGGATTTCGCCAAGCTCGGCGACCGCATCATCGTCGTGGCGGGCGTGCCCTTCGGGACGCCCGGCGCCACCAACATGGTCCGCATCGCCTTCGTGGCGAAGGAACATGTCGAGAAGGCGTGACGAGCAGCCTCGGCGCTAGTTCAGCGCCAGCCCAGACCTGGGCCCGACGATCTGGTCGATCGCCTCGACCACGATCTCGGGCGCCGCATGGTGGGGCATGTGGCCGACGCCCGGAAGCAGCACGAAGCGTCCCTGCGGCGCCTGCCGGGCGATCGCAGCCGAGTGAATGATCGGTGAGACGATGGCGTCGCTGTCGCCGGTGATCGCCACCACCGGCATCTTCAGGTCGCGGTAGCGCGAAGCCTGCCCGCTGACGAAGTCGAAGGCCGCCGCAATGTCCTGCGAATTGGCGCGGAAGGCAGCCGGCCGGAGCAGGAGCGAGATCTCGCCCGCTTCGAGGTAGCCCCGCGTCACCGGGCGCGGCGCGAAGACGCTCTCCGCCCCCGCCTGCAGCAGCGTCCGCGCACCCGGCACGCCGACCAACCGCGTGAAGACCGGGCCGACCACCGGCCAGGCCGTGACATGGTGATACCAGGCGATGCCGCCCGGCCAGGGATGCGTCACGGCCCCGAGCAGCACCAGCCCGCGCAGGCGCTCCGGCCGGTCGAGCGCGATCCGGGTCGCAGCGGCCCCGCCCAGCGAATGCGCTACCAGCACGAAGCGCTCGGGCACGATCTGATCGAGGGCCTGCATCAGGGCCTCGGCCTGCCGCGCCGGATCGGCCATGGCATCGCCCGCGATCCGGTCGCTCCAGCCCTGCCCCGGTCGGTCGATCGCGACGACGCGGTAATGGCCGAGATCGGGGCCCAGCGTCGCCAGCAGGTCGGCATGATCGGAGGAGGCGCCATGGACCAGGACGACGGTGCCACGCGCCTCGGCGCTGGGCCGGACCTCGCGATAGTGCAGCCGCCCGCCGGCAACGACGACGAAATGCCCCGTTGGTGGATGAGCCCGCGCAGCCTGCGCGCCGAGCCATTCGGACCACAATACCAGCCCTGCAACGACGAGAACGAGGACGAGGAGCGCACGGGTCAGCATGCCACGGATACGCAGCCAGGGCCGTTTTGGTTCTGTGAAGATCTCAGGCGTCGCGCCCGTCGACATCGATCTTGAGCGAATCGACCGCGCTCTTGACCGCCTCGAGCTGCGGATAGATCTCAAGCGCGCGGCGATAGGCGACCATGGCACGCTTGTCGTCGCCCTGCTGGCGCAGGATCGTGCCGAGCCCCATCATCGCGCCGTAATGCCGCGGTTCGCGCTTCAACGTCTCGCCGATGTCGAGCATCGAGCGGATCGGGTCGCCGGCGAGGAAGAGCGCGTTGGCGCGCTGGTTCCAGCCCTCGGCCCAGTCCGGCTCCAGGGTGATGACGCGGTCGAGCAGTTCGATCGCCAGTTCGAGCTGCTTGGCCTTCATCGCCGTCTGGGCGCGCGTCATCAGCAGATCGGCAGTGGCGGAGCCCGAGCGCGCCCAGCGGCGCTGGATCAGGTTCGCGATGCCCTTGGCCTCTTCCGGCGTCTTGGCGGCGGCAAGCCGCTCGAACAGCCGCTCCAATGTCGCGGCCGGCCCGCGCGAGGGCGCCGGCGACGTCGCAGCAGGGTTGTCGTCCTTATCGGAGGGAGCCACCGCGCCCGGCCGCTGCGCGCCACCGTCCGGCGCCTGAGCCAGCGCCCGCTGCGTCAGACCAGCAGGGATGGCCATGCCGAGAGCCAGCAGGAAAACGATGGAAAGCAGGCGCGCGATCATCATGCCAGCAAGTTTAGCCACGTGAGCCGGCAGGTCAATTCGCCGGCAGATCACGTCTCGGAGAAGAGCGCGCCAACGCAAAAAAGCGGGCGCGCCCGCAGGCGCCCCGCTTGATCGTCGTCCACCGAGCGAGGAGGCGGCCGTCAGAGGCCGCCGCAACCTCAGCCCTGGCGCGCCTTGAAGCGCTTCTGGACCTTGTTGATGATGTAGACGCGGCCTTTGCGGCGCACGAGCTGGTTGTCGCGATGACGGGCGCGCAGCGACTTCAGCGAATTGCGGATCTTCATGGTCTCAACTCCATCGATCCGCCCCAGATGGACGAACCGGTCAAAAAACGAACTCAGCCAAATTACGCTCAGCGACGCGAACCGGAGACCGGCCCACATCGACCACGCGGATGGTGCGGCTGATGCGATGCCGGCTGTATACGGATTTTTCCGAAGATCGCAAGGGTGCAAGGCGCTCGCGATCCAGGAAAAAGCTGCTAAAGCGACCGCCGGACCGAGATCGGCTCCGATGCCTGCCTCGACTTTGGCCGCCACCACTCGTCGGCCACGCACATCACAGTAGGAATTCACAGATGAAGATTTCGACCCTGGGCCTGCTCGTCGCGGGCACGATCGCGCTCGGCGCCTGCTCTACCACCCAGCAGCGCATCGGCGGCGCGGCAGCTGGCGCAGGCACGGGCGCGCTGGTCGCCGGGCCCGTCGGTGCGGTGGTGGGTGGCGCCGCCGGCGCGCTCACCGCGCCGAGCGTCGTCCGCGCGACGCGCTGACAGGACGGCGCCCGTCGGCGGCTATCGCACCGGACCGAAAAGTGGAATCCACTTTTCGGTCCGGTGCGATAACATTGAGATAGATCACCGTCATCGCGTCCGATAGGACGCGCGGCGATCTAGGGCCGCCAGCCGGTCTCCTCGACGGGAGCGTTCTCGCTCGCCTCTTCCTTGCGGGCCTCCTCGACCACGCGGAACAGCGCCCGCAGCGCTGCCTCCACCCCCTCGCCCGAAGCGGAGGACAGCACGATCGGCATGCGCTTGGCCGCCCGCTTCAACCGGGCGACCTGCTCCTTGAGCAGTTCGGGCGAGAGCGCGTCGACCTTCGACAGCGCCACGATCTCGGGCTTCTCGTCGAGCCCTTCGCCATAGGCTTCCAGCTCGGCGCGAACGGTCTTGTAGGCCTTGCCGGCATGTTCGCTCGTGCCCTCGACGAGATGCAGCAGCACGCGGCAGCGCTCGACATGGCCGAGGAAGCGGTCGCCGAGGCCATGGCCCTCATGCGCACCTTCGATCAGGCCCGGAATATCCGCCAAAACCATCTCGCGCCCATCGACCCGCACGACGCCGAGCCCCGGATGCAGGGTGGTGAAGGGATAATCGGCGATCTTCGGCTTGGCGGCCGTGACGGTCGCGAGAAATGTCGATTTGCCCGCATTCGGCAGTCCGACCAGCCCGGCATCGGCAATCAGCTTCAAGCGCAGCCAGACCCAGCGCTCCTCGCCCGGCAGCCCGGGATTGGCGTGGCGCGGCGCCTGGTTGGTCGAGGTTTTGAAATAGGCATTGCCGAAGCCGCCATTGCCGCCCTTGCACAGCACGAAGCGCTGGCCGGGCTCGGTCAGGTCAGCGACCAGCGTCTCGCCGTCCTCGTCGAAGATCTGCGTGCCCGGCGGCACCTTGAGCACCTTGGCTTCGCCATTGGCCCCGTGCCGATCGGCGCCCATGCCGTGGCCGCCGATCTTGGCCTTGAAATGCTGCTGGAAACGGAAGTCGATCAGCGTGTTGAGGCCCTGCACGCATTCGATCACGACATCGCCGCCGCGTCCGCCGTCGCCGCCATTGGGCCCGCCGAACTCGATGAACTTTTCACGGCGAAACGAGACGCAGCCGGCGCCGCCATCTCCCGCCTTCACATAGATCTTGGCCTGGTCGAGGAATTTCATGGCTTCTCAGTAGTGATCGCAGTGCGAAAGGGCAATGCGGCGCGTCACGCCGCGAGCCTTGGCGCCGCCATCTCCTCGCGCAGCGCATCGGCGAAGCGCCGCGCCGCCAGCCCCGGTTGCGGCCCCATGATCAGCCCCACCGAGAGCTCGAACAGCGCCGGCAGGCCCTCCGCCGGCCCGAGCCGCCGCATGCTGGGAGGCACGGCGCTCTCGGTCACGGCCGTCACGCAAAACCCGGCCTCGACGGCCGAGAGCATGCCGGAGGTGTGCGAGCAGGAGAAGACGAGGCGGTAGTCCTTGCCGGCATCGTTCATCGCCGCGAGCAGCCGCGGTCGCACCCGACAGCCCTCCGAGAACAGGGCGAGCGGCAGCGTTTCCTGCAGTTCCGGCCGATGTCCGCGCGCCGCGATCCAGACGACGGGTTCGCGCCTGACCACCTCACCGACCGGGCGCTTCGGATCCTGCGTCACAACGGCCAGATCGAACTCGCCGGCCGCCACCGCTGGCTCGATCCGCTTCGACAGGTCGCAATGCAGCTCGAGCTCGACCTTGGGATGCTCGGCCGCAAAGCGCGCGATCAGCGGGCGCAGGAAGGCGTCGACATAATCGTCGGGAATGCCGATCCGCAGCCGACCCGAGGCGCTGCTGCCGCCGAGATCGTCGAGTGCCTCGCGCTGGATCGCGAGCAGCCGCCTGGCATGGGCGATCAGCCGCTCGCCGGCATGGGTCGGCACCACGCCGCGGCGCGAACGCTCCAGCAACCTGTGGCCGAGCTGCGCCTCCAGATCCTGAATCCGGACCGAAATCGCCGACTGCGTCCGCCCGAGCCGGGCACTCGCCGCCGTGAAGCCGCCGCTTTCGACGACCGCGACCAGCATGTCGAGCGCGGCGAGATCGAAATGCGCGGACATGGCACAGCTCCTATCGATCGGTTTTAAGAATGGTTAAATCAGAATAATCCGTTTTTCCGATTGAAGGAAGCGGCGTAGATCAAGCCCGATCAAGAAACCGAAATGCCCGAAGGCACGTCATGTCCGCCCCCGCCTTGTCCCCGTCGGCTGCCCTGCCCACCCCAGCCGCCCCTGCGCTGGCGATGTTCCTCGCGCTGCTCCTGGGTGCGACCTGCATCGGCTTCTCCGGCGTTTTCGTGCGCTTTGCCGATGTCGGGCCGGCCGCTGCCGGCTTCTGGCGCATGGCCTTCGCCCTGCCGGTGCTCGGTCTCTGGATGGGGCTGGAGCAGCGCCGCCCGGGCCGCCCGTCGGCAACCGCCAGCTCCCTGCTGCCGATCGCGCTGGCCGGCCTCGCCTTCGGCGTCGACGTCGTGCTCTACAATGCCTCGCTCGCCTTCACGACCATCGCCAACGCCTCGCTGCTCGGCAATCTCTCGCCGGTGGTGGTGGTGCTGGGCGCCTGGCTACTCTTCGCCGAGCGCCCGAGCCGACGCATCCTCGGCGCGTTGGCGCTGGCGCTGGGCGGCGCGGTGATGCTCGTCCTTCCGAAATTCGCAGGCTCCGCCGTCCCCGCGCCGGGCGGCCTGTTCGGAGACAGCCTCGCGATCGGGGCCGCCGTCTCATATGCCGCCTACATCCTTGCCGTGCGCCGGGCCCGCGACCGCGCCGCGGCCGGCCGGATCAGCCTGATTTCGAGCGCGATCTGCGCCGTCTTCTGCCTCGTCACCGCCCTGGCGCTGGGCGAGACGATCATGCCGGCGAGCCTGCAGGGCTGGCTCGCGGTGATCGCGCTCGGCCTCGTCTCGCATGCGCTGGGCCAGGGCCTGATCACGCTGTCGCTCGGCCATTACGGCGCCAGCGCCGCCTCGCTGGTGATGGTCTGGCCGGCCATGGTCAGCGTGCTCGCCGCATGGGCCCTGTTCGGCGAGCAGCCCTCGCCCGCGCAGGCCTTCGGCGGCGTCGCGATCCTGGCGGCCGTGCTGATGGTGCGGAAGGGTTGAGCCTCGAGGGCTGAGCCTCAAGCCGGAACGGCATAGCTCAGGATCACTGCGCCGTTGCGGAGCGGGCGCGACTGCATCAACGCGAATTTGCGCGCCGGCGAACCTGGCTTGAAGAAGGGCGTGCCGGCCCCGAGCGTGAGCGGCGCGAGGCAGAGCCTGATCTCGTCGACGAGCCCGGCCTGCAGCAGCGAATCCGTCAGCTCGGCGCTGCCGAAGACATAGATGTCCTTGGCCAGCGCCGCCTTGCGCCGCGTGATCTCGCCGGCGATGTCGGCCGTGACCTCGGTGTTGTTCCAGTCGGACGTCGTCAGGCTGCGCGAGGCGACGAGCTTGGGCAGCCCGTTCATGAAGGCCTTGATCTCGTCTTGCTCGTCCGCCGCCGTCGTCCAATAGGCCTTCATCCCCTCATAGGTGATGCGGCCGAAGACGAGCAGCCCCGCCTTGTCTCCGAAATCCTTGCTCAGATCGGCGAGTTCGTCGCACCATACCTCGTTGTGGAAAGCGAGATCCCACTTGGTCGGCCCTTCGAAGAATCCGTCCAGTGTGACGAGATTCCAGACGATCACCTTGGCCATCATGTCGTCCCCTTAGATCTGACGCGCCGAGCCACGGAAGACCGCTCCGGACCCGCCCGGCAAGCTCGCTCACCATGGCGGGATTGCGATTGGCGCCGCAAGACTTCATCCTTGCCGCCTTGCAACGGCTGAAGGGAAGCATGGTGCGCGGACTTCTCCTGGCTCTGACAGTGCTGCTCTCCCCGGCGGCGCAGGCCGCAGGGCCTTATGGCGAGATCGTCGTCGGCAACTGGAAGGGCGGCGCCTACACCAACGATGCGACCGGCGCCTTCTCGCATTGCGCCGTCAATGCCGGCTATCGCAACGGCACCCGGATGTTCACCTCGATCACCGGCGACTTCAAATGGCTGATCGGCTTCGCGCATCCGAACTGGAAGCTGAAGCCCGGCGCGCGCCTGAACCTGCAGCTCGTCTTCGACCGCAGCGCGCGCATCGACGTCACGGCCGACGTCAAGACGTCGAGCCTCATCGCGATTCCGATGCCGGCAGAGTCGCAGCTGATCAACGCCTTCCGTCATGGCCGCTATCTCGAGCTGGTCGCCAACGACCAGCGCCTGACCTTCGCCCTGACCTCGACCGGCGAGATGCTGCCCGCTTTGGTCGAATGCGCCAAGCAGAGCGCCAGCATCCGCGGGCCGGTCAATCCGGCCGCGGGCCAGAACGCCGCGAAGCCCTCCGAGGCGGAGACGCAGGCCAAGGCCGAGAAGCGGGCGGTGCTCGAAAAGACCCGCGACCTCATCCGCACGCGCATGCTGACCTGCATCGGCCGCGAGGGCGGCCCGATGCTGGCGACCGACGAGAAGGCGGAGGTCGTCGCCAAGGCCGCGATGATCTTCTGCAGGGCCGATGTCGATGCCCTCGCCCAGGCGATCATCGAACTCCAGGAGCATGACGCCAGCCGCCCCGTCGATCGCGAGGCGGTTCGCCGCGCCGCCGCACAGAGCGTCCAGGACGTCGTCGTCGCCCAGATCGTCAAGTCGCGCGGCGAAATGCTGGGCCGCCGCAACCAGCAGCCCGCGACACCATCGGGCGGAGGAACCCCGACCATATCGCCGTCGCTGTGAGTGCATGGCGATAGCGGGTTATCCCCGCTGACTGAAAGGCCCGGAAGATAGAGCGCTCCAGCTCAGGAGCGCTCCATGCCCGCCAGGTTCGACTACCGATACGCCGGCCCCGCCCCGCAGGGCGAGATCGCCCGTCTGCGTCGCAGCCTGATACGCCTTCAGGACGAGGCTCGCCTCCTGCGCCGCGATCCGCAATGTGCGCGCTCAGCTGAGCACTGGACCTGAGGGGCACCGGCATCCGGATCAATGTGCTGCCTCCCGAACCGCTCCGAAATGAGCTGGCGCTCGATGTCGTGGGCGAGGAGGCCTTCGCCGGCTCGCAGCGACGACGCCGCCCGGCCGCATGGGCGATCCGGCGGAGACGGGGGGAGTAGCCACATTCCTGACATCCTCGGACAGCAGCTTCATGACTTGCAGCGAAGTGTCCGCTGATGGCGCCTTGGCGCAGGCCCAGACACCTGAGCGTGAGGGCTCCTACAGAGCGTCGAAGCCTTCACGGTCCGAGAATGGATTCGCTCTCCTCGATGATCTCGCTATCCCTGTCAGCCTTTGCGGATCGGGAGTAGGATCACCCTCCACGCAATGGAGCCTCGCCGCCCCGAGCGCGCTTCGTCCGCGGCCTCCGGCAAGGCATATTGACGCGAGGAGAGGCCCATGCGCGCTCTTGCCTCGATCGCTTTGGCGTTGGTGCTGACGGCCGAAGCGACGGAAACGTGCCCCCACGAGGCCCCGAGCGGTTGGGACTACCCGTTCGAATGCTGTTCCGGCGCCGATTGCGCGCAGCTCGACCCCAAAGCCGTCAAGGCGAACGCGTCCGGCTTCATCGTCACGGTAGTGCCGGGCCAGCATCCGATCTGGTCGCGGGATCGCCGCCATCCGCTCGTCCTTGAGATCGCCTATCGGAAGGCGCGCCTCTCCCCGGACGGGAAATGGCATCTGTGCATCAACGATGCCGGCGATCTGCTCTGCTTTTTCGCGCCAGCGGGAGGCTCGTAGCGCCACCCGCTGCCCTGTCGCTTTGAGTCTTCACTCGGCCGCCAGGCGCGGCGGCGGCAGCTTGCCCATCACCTTGCCGCTCGCCTCGCCCGGCGTCTGGTGGGCGTCGTGCTCGTGGATCGCCTCCCACAGGCTCTCATCCTCGGCCTTGCTGAAGAAGCGCCCGAAGATCCGCCCCGTCAGCTTCGAGAGGTCGTCCATCACCGCATAGAAGGACGGCACGAAGACGAGCGAGAGCACGGTCGAGACGATCAGGCCGCCGATCACCGCGATCGCCATCGGCGAGCGAAACTCGCCGCCATCGCCGACGCCATAGGCCGAAGGCAGCATGCCCGCCGCCATGGCGATGGTGGTCATCACGATCGGCCGCGCGCGCTTGCGGCCGGCCTCGAGCAGGGCGGTGCGGCGGTCCTTGCCACGCCCCTCCTCCTCGACGGCGAAATCGACCAGCATGATCGCGTTCTTGGTGACGATGCCCATCAGCATCAAGAGGCCGATATAGACCGGCATCGAGACCGGGTTGTGCGTCGCCAGGAGCGCGATCACCACGCCGCCAAAGGAGAGCGGCAGCGAGAGCAGGATCGTGATCGGCTGGAAGACCGAGCCGAAGAGCAGGATCAGCACGGCAAAGACCAGCATCAGCCCGGTCGTCATCGCCTGGACGAACCCGTCCACGACCTCGCCCTGAATCTCGGCATCGCCGGTGGCAGCGATCCAGACGCCGTTCGGCAGGCCGACCTCCTTGACGATCTGGTTGAAGGTCTCCTGCGCCGTGCCGAGCTCAAATCCGCGCTTCAGGTCAGCGCCGATCGCGGCGCGGCGCACGCGGTCATAGCGGTCGATCGAGCTCGGCCCCTCGCCGAACCCGATCTCGGCGACGGCTGTGAGCGGCACGGAGACGCCGTTGACATTGGTAACGCGCAAGGCCGCAATGTTGCGGATGTCGGCACGCGCCGCCTCGTCGAGCTGGACGCGGATCGGCACCAGCCGGTCGCCGGCATTGAACTTGGCGAGATTGGCGCCGACATCGCCGATGGTCGCGACCCGGACCGCCTCCGAGATCGCCTCTGGCGTGACGCCGAGGCTCGCGGCCGCCTCGAGCTTGGGCTTGACCGTCAGCTCCGGCCGCGACAGCGAACCCGAGGTCGCGACGTTGAGATAGCCGTCGACCTTGCGCATCCGGGTTTCGATGCGGGCCACGGCCTCGTCCAGCGCCGCCCCGTCCTTGGACAGGATCGAGAAGGCCATCTCGCGCTCGCCGCGCTCGTTGACATACCAGGCGCGCACATCCGGCACGCTGGCGAGCTTGTCGGCGATGACGACCTTGAGATCCTTCTGGCGCGCCTGGCGCTCGGCCTTCGGCAGCAGCTTGATGGTCACGGCGGCACGCCGGACCTCGCGCTGGCCGGTCGGCGAGGCGCCGCCGAGCACGAAGACCTGCGTCACTTCGGGGATCGTCTTCAGCGCATCGACCAGCTTGTCGGTGGTGATGCGGGTGTCCTCCAGCGTCGAGCCCGGCGGCAGCTCGACGGACGCCACCACGCGCGAGGTGTCCTCGTCCGGGATGAAGCCGGTCGGCAGCAGCGATGTGGCGTGGATCGAACCCCAGAGGAAGGCGAATCCGAGAACCAGCGTCAGATACGACATGTTGAAGGAGAGCGAGCGCCAGCGCCCGGTTCCGTCGAAGCGCGGCAGCAGCGGGACGCGGCGCGAGGCCGTGGTCGCCTTCAGCAGACCGACATAGCCGCGCATGATGACCCCGTCCTTGGGATCGGCATGGTCGACCGGCCGCATCAGATAGGCCGCCATCATCGGCGTGATCAGGCGCGCGACAAGGAGCGAGAACAGCACCGCGACAGCGACCGTCAGCCCGAACTGGCGGAAGTACTGCCCGGCGACGCCGCCCATGAACGAGACCGGCGCGAAGATCGCGACGATGGTCAGCGTGATCGCGATGACCGCGAGCCCGATTTCGTCGGCCGCCTCCATCGCCGCACGATACGGCGACTTCCCCATCTTCATGTGCCGGACGATGTTCTCGATCTCGACGATCGCATCGTCGACCAGGATGCCGGTGACCAGCGTGATGCCGAGCAGGCTGACGAGGTTGAGCGAGAAGCCCATCAGCTCCATCGCCCAGAAGGTCGGGATCGCAGAAAGCGGCAGGGCGATGGCGGTGATCAGCGTCGCGCGCCAGTTCCGCAGGAACAGGAAGACGACGATGACGGCGAGCGCAGCGCCCTCCATCAGCGTCTCCATGGCCGCCTTGTAGTTGCCATGGGTGTAGGCGACGGCGTCGTCGATCGGCTTCAGCGTGATGTCGGGGAAGCGCTTGTTGAGATCGGCGATGCGGGCTGCGACGACGTCCTTGACCGAGAGCTCGCTGGACCCCTTCGAGCGGAACACCGCGAAAGAGACCACCGGGCTCTTGTCCAGCCGGCCGAAGGCGCGCGGCTCCGAATTGGAATCCTCCACGCGGCCGAGTTCCTTAAGTCGGACCTCGCGGCCTCCGGTCAGGGTGATCTTGGTCTCGGCGAGCTCGGCGACGGTGCGCGCGCCGGCGAGCGTGCGGATCGCCTGCTCCTGCCCGCCGACCTCGCCGCGCCCGCCGGCGAGATCGACATTGGTGGCGCGGATCTGGCGGTTGACCTCGCCCGCCGTGGTGCCGAGCGCGAGCAGCCGGTCAGGGTCGAGCGAGATCCTGATCTCGCGATCGACGCCGCCATAGCGCTCGACCCGGCCGACGCCCTTCAGCCCCTGCAATTCGCGCGCGACGACGTCGTCGACATGCCAGGACAGCTGTTCCAGCGTCATGCCGGCCGAGGAGGCGCCATAGGTCAGGATCGACTGGCCCTCGACGTCGATGCGCTGGATCACCGGCTCGTCGATGGTGCGCGGCAGGTCGGCACGGATTTTGGCGATCGCGTCCTTGACGTCGTTGACCGCGCGGTCGGTGTTGGTCTCGAGCCGGAACTCGATCACCGTCGCCGAGGAGCCGTCGGTCAGCGTCGACATCACATGCTTGACGCCGGTGATGTTGGCGACCGCATCCTCGACGCGCTTGCTGACCTGGCTTTCCAGCTCGGAGGGCGCCGCGCCGGACTGGGTGATCGTCACCGAGACCAGCGGCACGTCGATATTCGGGAAGCGCGTCACCGGCAGCTTCGAGAACGAGAGCAGCCCGAGCACGCAGAGCACGACGAAGAGCAGGATCGCCGGAACCGGCTTGCGGATCGACCAGGCGGAGAAATTGACGTTCACGAGTTACGTCCCCGTCAGTTCGTCGCGACCGGCGTGATCACGTCGCCGTCGCGCACGAAGGTGCCGGCGCGCGCGACCACGGTCTCGCCCTCGGAGATGCCCGAGACGATCTCGGCCCGGCCAGCTCCGGCGAGGCCGAGCTCGACCCGCTTCGTCGTCACCTTGCCGTCCGTAACGCTCTGCACGGTCGCGCCGGAGCGCGCATAGGTGATGGCCGAGAGCGGCAAGGTCACGACGGTCTTGCGCCCGGTCTCGATGACGCCGCGCGCAAACGAGCCCAGCGCGACCGGTGGATTGCCTGTCAGCGCGACGCGCACCCGACCCAGCCGCGAGGCCTTGTCGACCTCGGGCGCGATCAGGCGGATCGTGCCCGCCAGCGCTTGCGTCGCGCCGGCCGGCGTCACCGCTACGGGCTGGCCGACTTTCAAGCCCGGCAGCTCGACCTCGGCCACCTCTGCCTCGAGTTCAACGGCTCCGTCGGCGATGATGCGGAACAGCGGCTCGGTCGAAGCCATTGGCGCCATCGCTCCGAGCTTGGCGCTGCGGCGGCTGACGATGCCGCCCTGCGGCGCCTTGATCTCGGTGCGGCCGAGCTTGACCTCGATGTCGCGCCCCTGCGCCTTCGCCAAAGCGAGGTCGGCGCTCGTGATCGCGAGCGCCTGTTTCGCGGAGTTGACCCGGGCGCGGGCCGAGCGCGCCGCGGCATCGCGCTGGTCGAACGCCTCGATGCTGGCATTGCCGCTGTCGCGCAGGGCCTTGGTCCGGTCGAAGGCGTTGTTCGCCTGCACGACATTGGCCTCGGCCTCGACGATCTGCGCGTTGGCCTGGGCAACGGCTGCTTCCGCACGCGCGATCTGGGCGTCGTTCTGCGCCTTCTGGACCTCGAGCGTGGTGCGCGAGAGCCGCGCCAGAACCTGCCCCGCGGCGACGCGGTCGCCCTCCTCGGCCAGCACCGCGACGATTGCGAGGCCGTCGACCTCGGGCTGCACCATGACTTCGTCGCGCGCGACCATCGAGCCCGAAACGACGACACTCTGGACGATTTCCGAGACCTTGGCCGTGGTGACCGTGACCGAGGGCCCCCCGGCGGGCAAGGCCTGCGCCGGGATATTCGCCTTCGCCTGCGCCAGAACCGGCTCCGTGCCGGCGGTCGCCAGCAGCGCCAGGGCGGCGACCAGGGGAGCAGTCGAACGGATCATGATCATCGCCTTTGGCGTCTTTGCGTTTTCGGACCGGGCATTTTCGAGATTGGGCGGGGAAGCCGTCATGGCGTCGCTCCCTGCCCCGACGGCAGAACGAGCACCTGCGCTAGGCCGCGCATGGCTCTGAACAGAGTCTCGGCCGCCATCGCCGGGTCGAACGACGGGTCGGTGGCGCGGCGGCAGAAGAAGCCGTCCGCCATCATGAAGACCGCCTGGAGGAAACGCGCATCGTCGAGATTAGCCGGTAGCTCGCCGCTGGCCTTGGCGCCGGCGATGGCGTAGCCCAGCCCGCCGACGACGGTGCCGTCGATCGCGGCGCACATCTGCGCCATCTGCGGGTTGCGGGCCGCTTCGGCCCAGATCTGCATGCAGATGACCGATTTCTCGCGCGGCTCCTCGACCAGATGCTTGCGCCCGAGCGTCTCGAGCTGGTCGAGCACGCTGCCCTTGGCCGGGTCGAGATCGGCAAAGTCGGCCGCGATCAGGGTCCGGTCGCGCTCGGCCATGCCTGCGATGATGGCATCCTTGGAGGCGAAGTAGCGGTAGAGATTGCCCGGGCTCATGCCGGCTTCGCTGGCGACGTCCTGCATCGTCGCGGCATGGAAGCCAGCGCGCGCGAAGACCCGCTCAGCCGCATCCAGGATACGCGTCTGACGCTCGGATGGAGGGCGCTCGGGCGCAACGGGGGCCAGGTGAGATGACACGCCGAACCTTAGAACAGTGAGAATGAACGTTCATTCTCATGCCGGAAGCGCGACGTTAAGTCAAGGCGAGCCCACGGCGTGGTGGTTCCTGTCGAGATGCAGACAGTTTGTCACTCAGTGGCGTAAACTGTCACTGTGGCGCATCCAGATTGTCACCAAGCGGGGCGGCGGCCACATCGCCGTCCGTTTGGCCAGCGAGTGGACTCCTTGGAACGCAGGCGGATGCAGGACGCGGAAGAGATCCTTGCCCAGGCCATCTGAAGCAAAGCCGATGCAGATCTGCGTTCGCGAGATCGTCTACGAGGCGCTCGCGGTAGGAGGAATATGCAGAGGTACGCACCTTTTCCCGCATTCGACGGCGCGGGGCCTACAAGAGGCTCGGCATCAAAAGCAGCCGGGAACAAATGGAAACGTTGTCTCGCGTCAAAAGGCTGGCGGGGAAGCTATCGCGGCGTGATGGACTACTGCCCCTCCCAGATCGCGAGCCCTCCAGTCGCCCCCGAGGCTTAGATAAGAAAAGGCCCCGGCGGAGCCAGGGCCTCGGCCAATCAGATCAAACTTGAGCCGCCGCTCTTTGGCGCTTTCCAGTCACGCCTTTACGACGCTGCTGACCCAAGCCCATCTTCTTTGCGAGGTTCGATCGCGCTTCAGCATACGCAGGCGCAACCATCGGGTAGTCCGCTGGCAGAGCCCACTTCTGGCGATACTGCTCCGGGGTCATGTCGTACGCGGTTCGCAGGTGCCGCTTGAGCGACTTGAACTTCTTCCCGTCCTCGAGGCAGACCAGATACTCAGGCGTGATCGATTTCTTGATCGCAATCGCCGGTACCGGCTTCTCCTCTACAGGGGCGGCCGCCGGCGAACCGAGATTGACAATCGCCGCGTGAGTGGTCGCAATCAACACAGGCAGGTCCGCCGCCGGAACGCTGTTGTTCGAAACGTAGGCTGACACGATGTCGGCAACCAAGCTGATGAGATCGTCGTTGGCTTCTGTCATTTTTTCTCCTGATTTCCGAGCCGCAGAAATTCGCAGTGCTCATCACGTTCTCGACGTAGTCGCTCAGGCTTCCCGTGAGCTTACCTCCGAATCGAGGGCGTAAATATGCTGACTTTAAAATTCAGACTGAGGGACACCGGTCAAACACGCACAGACGCTCTATTTCATCATCGGGCATTTGTCGTTGATGCGATTTTGGTTTTTAACCACAGCCAATGAGTCACGTCCGAGCGGCGGGCTTGCAATAGCCCCTAGCCGTCGCCTGGTGCCTGCTTCAAGGCAGCCTGCTGAGGCTGCCAGTCGAGAAGCCGATGGCGGCCACTGACATCTGGAGCGTCTGCTTTACGGCACTCTAGCTGGCATGGCGACGCAACGGTCCAAGCTGGCCCACAGCCGACGTTCGGAAGGTCCGGTTCTTGGCAGGTTGGCTCGACGCGCGGCTGGCGCGCCACCGATGGTCGCTGATGGTGCATCACTGCTTGCTCAGATCCGAAATATCCCTCGGTAGCGTGCGAATACGTTCTGCCGACCGCTGGCAAAGATAACGACCTCGTATGGCCTCGGCGCCTCGCCTTTGATCTCCATGCCGGGTGAGCCAATCGGCATGCCCGCGACGGCGATGCCTGCGGCGTCGGGATGTTCTGCGAGCAATCGCTTCACGGCATCGGCCGGGACATGGCCTTCAATGACATAGCTGCCAACTTGGGATGTGTGGCAGGACATCAAAGCTTCAGGCACTCCGAGCTTCACCTTCAGCGGCACGACATCGTCGATCTCGACCACTTCGACTGCAAAGCCCGAGGCCCTCATGTGCTCGACCCAGGCGATGCAACATCCGCAGTTCGGATCGCGCGTCACGGTTACTCGGGGCAAACCTTCTGTGGCCGCAGCGGCTTCCGTGATCGCGGAGGCCGCGAGCGCCGCATGCGCCATGCCGACGAGAAGCCGGCGACGCGTCAATGTATATCTCGTGTGCATGGTTGGGCTCCTTGGATTGAGGCAGGCTCGGTCAGCCTTCTTCTTCGATGGCGGCCTGAGCGATCGCGACTTCGGCGCCGGCGAACCTCTCGGCGACGACATGGCCGAGCGCCACGGCACCCACGCAGAGGACAACGGACAGCGTGATGTTAAGCGACGCACGAATGACGGCACCGGAGCGTAGCAGGTCGAGCGTCTGGAGGCTGAAGGACGAGAAGGTGGTGAAGCCGCCGCAGATGCCGATCATCACGAACAGACGAAGATTCTCGGAAACGGGAAATCGTCCGCTCGCCAGCGTTAGCGTTCCGAAGAGGCCAATCAGAAAGGAGCCGGATACGTTGATCAGGATCGTGCCCCAGGGGAGATCGCGGCTGATCGGCAGAGCCCAGAGCGACAGGAGATAGCGTGCGAGCGTTCCGAGCGCGCCGCCGAGCATGATGATCAAATAGGTCACGAGCGACATGTGTCGGCCCCCTCAGATTGGAAGCGGGCCGGAAGCCCACCTTGCGGCAGGCTGCGCTGGACGCAATCCCACCGCTTATTGCGCGCGGTAGGAGTCATCAGCCTTCGCAGGTGGTTTCGGGGGCAACCCCATCCCCATCGGATCAGGCCATCCTGGCAGATGGCCGGTGCCAGCGGAAGCCAACGAAGCGCGATGCGGCGCGGCCCTCAAAGCAGATGGAAGCCCATCCAAAGCGCCATGAAGACCATCATCAGGTTTTCAGTCAACGAGACGAACCCGAGGGGCACCTTGCTGGAGCCGCCGACGCAGGCGCATTTCAGCTCTCGCCCATCGACATAGACCGCCTTGATGACCGAAATGGCGCCGATCGTGCCGATGATCGTGGCAAGTGGCGCCGAGAACCACGTCGCCAGACCTGCCAGCATCAGCACGCCGGCGGCGAGCTCCGCATAAGGGTAGATGTAGCCGTAAGGCACCCAGCGCCGGGCCAGCAGGTCGTAGTTCAGGAACATCGTCGAGAAGGTCTCGACATCCTGGAGCTTCAGCATCGCAAGCAGGCACATGCTGGTCGCGATGAACCATTCGAGCGAGCGGCCGAAGGCGAGCGTGCCGAAGGCGGCCCACTGAGCCGCAAGGGCTATCAGAAGCGCGACAGTAAAGACGGCGATGACGGGCCGGTAAGACGGGACATCGGGATCGGCGACAGCCAAGCCGAAATGGCGCCGCAGATCGTCATATCCACCGATCCGAGCGCCATCGATGAAGACCTGGGGTGTGGTCTTCACATCGTGGCTGCGCTTGAATGCGTCGGTCTCCTCGCGCGAGCGCAGCGGGTGGTCCTCGACGGAGAAGCCTTTCCGTTTCAGCAGGTCGAGCGCCTTGAGGCCATAAGGGCAGACATGCTCGGGCGTGACCATCCGGTAGAGTTCAGCAGACGGCATGAGCCGATCCTCCGTATGCGGGCGTCACCGCGCCTTGCGTTCCAGGTCGCCGATCAACGAGGTCATCTCCGCGATCTCCTTGCGCTGGGTCGCGATTATGCCGTCGGCGAGCTGCCGGACGCGCGGATCCTCGATCTGCGCGCGTTCGCTGGTGAGAAGCGCGATCGAATGATGGGGGATCATGGCCTTCATGTAGGCGACATCGCCGACCGTCCGCTGGCTGCGCACGGCCCACACGGCGCCGGCGAAGAGGATGACGGCACCGACCATGATCGTGATGTTCGCGGTTCGATTCCGGTACATCGACGTCATGAAACCGAGCATCACGACAGCCATCGATGCCCCCATGACGAGCGCCATCCAGAGCCTCGTCTGACTGAACCAGACATGGTCGAACGCATCACTGTTGACGTAGGTCAGACAGAACATGATCGCGGTCGAAACCGCGATCATCGCCAGGAAACGTAGGTAGCGCATCGCGGTGTCCTCCGTGGCGCCTGCGGCCATGATGGAGCAACGGGTGAGAGCCAGCGAAGGTCCGCCTGTTACCGAATGCAACAAACCGTGCGAGCGGGAGCCACCATCGTCTTCGTACTGCTCAGGACGCGGGCTTGGACGTCACTGTGCACGCGGTCTTCGAGCAGAAGACCGCGACGATCCGGTGAGAGGTCGAAAAGCAGTTCGCGGCGTAGAGGGCGCCTTCGGCCGATTTCGACACGGTGCTGATCGTCGCGACCGGACAGCCGGCCGCGAGCAATGCCGACTGAAGATCGGCGTCGCGCGCCAAGGCCGCCGTCGAGGTCAGAATGACGACTGCCATGCCGCACGGGCGCCAAATCCTCATTTCTGGATCTTGGTCACGGTGAGCTGGCCGTTGACGCGGTCCGCAGTGAACTTGACCTTGTCTCCCGGCTTGATCGTCTTGAGCATGGCGGCGTCGCCGGCTTTGAACACCATCGTCATGCTGTCCATGTCGAGGTTCTTGATCGGGCCGTGGTCGAGGGTCAGCTTGCCCTGGGCCGTGTCGATCTTCTTGACCGTGCCGGCAACGAGCGGCGTTTCCTGTGCGACGGCCGGCAGGGCGAGCAGGCTCGCGAGGCTGAGGGCGATGAGCGGCATGCGCATGTCGATGTCCTTCCTTGAGAATCTGTCTGACATCGTCACTTGACGATGATCTTGCCGGTCATGCCGGCTTCGCGATGCCCCGGGATGAGGCAGGAGAAGTCGAACTCGCCGGCCTTGGTGAACTGCCAGACGATCTCGCCCGTCTTCTTCGGCATCAGGCGCTTGGCGTTGGGATCGTCATGCTCCATGTCGGGGTTCTTCTGCATCTCGATTGCGTGCTTGAGGTTCTCCTCCAGCGTCGCGAGCACGAGCTCATGGTCGAGCTCGCCATTGTTGCGGAGCGCCAGCTTGATCTGTTCGCCACGCCGCACCTCGATGCGATCGGGAATGAAGGACATTTTGCCGTCCCTTTCGCTCATCACGACCTGGACGAGGCGGGCCGGCTTCTTCGGGTCGCCCGGCTTGCCATAGGCCGTCTCGTCGCCGTGGCCATGCCCGGCGGCGCCGGGGCCAGCAATAGCCGCGGTCGTTGGAAGAGCCAGGGCCAGCACCAGGCTCAGGCCGATCATTCTGCTACGCATTTGATTGTCCTCCTCAGGGAGATCGTCAGTGATTGGAATGGCCGCCCGCCTTTACGGGCAGCGGTTTGCCGTTGGCGCCGAGGCGCGGCTTGCGCGGGTCCTTGACTGACCAGTCGAGTGAATCGCGCTTGCTGTCTGGCCCGCTTATTCGCGGCGCCTCGGCGAGCTTCTCGCCCTTGTACTCGTAGGCGACAGTGCCCTCGGGATTCTTGAACCAGCCGGGGTCTTTGTAGTCGCCGGCGCTCAGGCCTTCGCGCACCTTCACGACGGAGAACATGCCGCCCATCTCGACGGGGCCGAACTGGGCGTAGCCGGTCATCATCGGCAGCGTGTTGTCGGGCCCCTGCATCTCCATCGAGCCCATCTCGCCCATGCCGTTGGAGCCCATCGGCATGTAGCCGGGCGCGATCTTGGCGATGCGCTTGGCGAGGTCCTTTTTGTTGACGCCGATATAGGTCTTCACCGAATGACCCATGGCGTTCATCGTGTGGTGCGACTTGTGGCAATGGATCGCCCAGTCACCGGGCTCGTCGGCGACGAAGTCGAAGGCACGCATCTGGCCGACCGCGCAATCGATCGAGACCTCTGGCCATGCAGCAGCCGGATCGACCCAGCCCCCGTCGGTGCACGAAACTTTGAACTCGTAGCCGTGCATGTGGATCGGGTGGTTGGTCATGGTCAGGTTGCCGAAGCGAATCCGGACCTTGTCGTTCTTAGCGACGACGAAGGGATCGATGCCGGGGAAGGCCCGGCTGTTCCAGGTCCACAGGTTGAAATCGAGCATCGTGTTCACCTTCGGCACATAGGAGCCGGCCTCGATGTCGAAGGCGTTGAGGAGGAAGACGAAGTCGCGGTCGACGCGGCGGAAGGCGGGGTCCTTGGGATGGACCACGAGGAAGCCCATCATGCCCATCGCCATCTGGACCATCTCGTCGGAATGCGGGTGGTACATGAAGGTGCCGGAGCGGCGCATCTCGAACTCGTAGACGAAGGTTTTTCCCGGCGGGATGTGCGGCTGGTTGAGTCCGCCGACGCCGTCCATGCCGTTCGGAAGGCGCTGACCATGCCAGTGCACCGCCGTGTTCTCCGGCAACTTGTTCGTGACGAAGATGCGGACCTTGTCCCCCTCGACGGCCTCGATCGTCGGGCCGGGCGATTGGCCATTATAGCCCCAGAGATGGGCCTTCATGCCGGGTGCGATCTCCCGGATCACCGGCTCGGCGACGAGGTGGAACTCCTTCCAGTCACCGTTCATGCGCCATGGCAGAGACCAGCCGTTCAGCGTCACCACCGGCTGGTAGTCGACGCCGGTCGTCGGTGCCTTAGGAACCTGCGTCTCCGCGCTGCGGGTCGAGGCAGCCTCGGGAAGGCTCGCGGCCTGGGCGCGGCCGCTGACGAGACCGGCCGCCGCGACGGCGAAGCCGGACGCGCCGACGAAATTCCTGCGGGATAGCGTCATCGTTTGGTCTCCTCGTCGGCTCAATGCCCGCCCGCTTCGGCAGCGCCGGCGGATGCCACAGTCGCTCCGCCGGCACCGCCACCGCCGACTCCGCCGCCAATGGTGGCGTGCTTCAGATCGACCGTGGCGATCCAGAAATCGCGCTTCGCGTCGACGGCCTGGGCGTTGCTGAGAATGCGCGCTCGGGCGTCGACGATCAGCGTCGTCACGTCGATCAACATGCCGCTGTACTGCAGCAGGGATTCGTCCTGGATCGTCTTGCGCAGGGGCAGGATCTGCGTCTGGTAATGCCGCGCGATCTCGTGTGAGCCGCGGTAGCCGAGATAGGCCTCGCGCACTTCGGAGCGCGCATTGACCGCTTTCTCGGCCAGCCGATTGGCGGCGGCGAGATAGGTCTGCTCGGCGGCCGCGACCTTCGACTGCCCGAAGTCGAATAGCGGGATCTCGAACTCGACCTCCAGCGTCCGCTTGCGCTTGCTCTCCCGTTCCACCTCGCTGTGCCCATCGGCGCCGATGGTAACGTTGCGGGCGCGGTCATAGGTCGTTCGACCCAGCAGATCGACGTCGTTGACGAAGCGCGTCGCCTGGGTCAGCCCGAGTTTCTTGGCGAGGATGTCGAGATCGGCCCGCGCGATCTGGAGATCGACGCGCTTGCGCATCGCCGTTCCCTCCAGGTCGCGGGCCGTCTGAATGCGGCCCGGCATGGCTGGCAGGCGCGAGGGCAAGCGAACGTTCGCATCCTTGCCCCAGAGCCCAAGGACCCGCGAGAGCTTCTCGCGTTCGATCTTCTCCTGAAGCCGCGCCTTTGCCAGTTGCGCCGTTGCTTCCGCGTAGAGGGCATGCTCGCGGGCCTGTTCGAGCTTGTTCATGCCGCCGGACTCGCCCAGGCGCTTGATCAGCTCCGAGCTCGCCTCGGAAGAGGCCACGGCCTGTTGCAGATATCCGACCTGTTCGATCGCAGCGACAGAACGATAGAACTGGCGCCTCGCATCGGCGGCAAGACGGAACGTGGCCTCCGCCGCCTTGAGCTGCGCGCTGCGGAAGGTGTCAACGGCGATCTCGGCGCGCGCGGGCAGGGTCGCCAGCGCGAACAGACTGCCGACGACCTGTCGCTCGATCTCTGTCTCGAAACGTCCACTCAGACGGGAGATGGCGAAGCGCGGATTGGGCGGCAGACTGGCCGCGACCATCTGCGCCTCGGCAAGGCCGAGATCGTTATAGGCGGCCTGCAGGCCCCGATTGTTGAGGAGCGCGATCTGGACGGCGGAGTCAGCCGACATCGAGCCTTTCAGGAGCGAAGCGACGCGGTCCCGGCTGGTCAGAGCGGTCGTCTCGTCTGTCACCTTGACGACATCCTTGCCCAACTCGGTCAAGGCGAGGGATTGCGCGGTCTGCATCCCGCCATCCGGAGAAAAACCCGCGCATCCGCCGAGTGCAGCCGTCAACGCGGCAGCCGGGAGGACGCGCCTGAGACGCGAGGTCGATGAGGGAAAACGCATCTCAGTTTCCCTTCGGCGCGACTTCGCGGTTGAGGTCTTCCCAACCTTTGGGCTCGACCGGGCGGAAGGTCCGGGTGCCGGCCGTCACCGGGCGATAGGTGACCGGCGGCACGCGCGCTCCAGGGTTCGACGGCGCCTCTCCTACCTCCGTTCTGGGGAGCACTGTGCAGCCGCCTGCGATCGCCAACCCGACGGTCATCGCGCCGGCGCGGAAGGCCCGGGACGGCCGAACGGGGATTGGAAAGCGCAGTGAAAGCATCGCGAAGGCTCTTCCGAAGAGGGTGAGATCACGAGAATCACCCTATCGGAGCCGGCGCCGGGGCGGTGTTACATCGCGTTACAGCGAGACGATCCGAGCGACGTGCTTGGCATCACAGTGGCCGTGGCAGGCGAACGATCGCGCGCAAGCCTCCGCCCGCCCGATTTTCGAGGCTGACCTCGCCGCCATGCCCCCGGATCACGGTGCGCGCGATCGTCAGCCCAAGGCCGACACCGCCGGTCTCGCGGTTGCGCGATGTGTCGAGCCGCTTGAACGGGGCAAAGACGGACTCGATTTCGTTCGCCGCGATCCCCGGCCCGTCGTCGTCGATCGTCAGGATCACCGCCACGTCTTCGGCAATCAGCGCCATGCGCGCCCGCGAGCCATAACGCACTGCATTCCAGATCAGATTGGTGAAGGCCCGCTTGAGCGGGAGGTGCCTGCCGTTGAACGGCAGGCACGCCGGTGCGCTCAACGATACGTCATGGCCCGCATCAATCAGGTCATCGCGGATCGTCTGGAGAAGCGCCGGCAGGTCGATCGTGCGGGAGGGCTCGTCGACCTGTTCTCCTTTGAGGAACATCAGGCTGGCATCGAGCATGGCTTCCATCTCGTCGAGATCGGCCTCGATATCGTCGGCGCTGGAATGAGGCCCGAGCTCGGCAGCGCGCAGTCGCAACCGCGTCAGTGGCGTTTTGAGATCGTGCGATACCGCCGCCAGCGTCTGCGTTCGGTCATCGACGAGCCGTTTGATCCGTCGCTGCATATCGTTGAATGCGAGTGCCAGCTCCCGGATCTCGCGCGGACCATCCAGCGCAACCTCGACCGGCTCCGCACCTGAGTAGCTGCGCTTGGCGGCTACACCAAGAACGCGAAGCGGCCGGGTAAGCCAGCGCACCATGAGGATCGCGATCAGCACAACCCCGAGGCCCATCAGCGTGGTCGACCAGATCACGCCATGCATGGTCCCGTGCGGTCCGGCCAGGCGGGTGACACTGATGTTGAGCCAGCCTTCGTCCGCGCCGTGGATCGACACGTCGATCCGGTGTGGATCGATGCCCCCGCCGGTCGCTGGTGGAGCCGAGACGATCAACTGCTGCCCCGCGAGCTCGGGCTCCAGCGACAGGAGACGATCCCTCAGAGCGCCGATTGACGGGTCGGCCTGTCTGCTGGAAGAGGCCAGGCTCACGGAACTCCAGTGCACCTCTACGGCCCCGTCCGACAGGGAATGTGCGATGGCCTCCCGCTCTGTCGCCGGGAGTGCGAGAACAGCGCGCTTGATGGAGACGAGCCGCTCCGCAAGCCGGCTCTCGTTGTTCAGGTCGAGTTCCGAGCGCAGGCCGACTTGGTAGGTCCAAAGCGAGGCGAGGTGAAAGAGGCCGAGGCCGAACAGCAGCACGGCGACGGTCCGCAATTGGATCGTGTCGAACCGCGACTTCAAGAGATGCGCTCGACGGTCGGCATGAACATGTAGCCGGTTCCACGGATGGTGCGGATCATCGGCTCGGATGCTTCATCGCGCTCGATCTTTTTGCGCAACCGGCTGATCTGCACATCGATGACCCGGTCGTAGCCCGTCGCGACGCGGTTCTTCGCGAGATCGAGCAGCAGATCGCGGCCAAGCACCTTGCCGGCAGCCTCTACGAAGGCGCGCAGCATGTCGAACTCGCCGGTGCTGAGGTCGACGATGCTCCCTTGCGGATCGGTCAGCTCGCGCCGCGCGACATCCAGCGTCCAGCCCGAGAAGCGGAAGGCGCGCGCGGGCGTCAGGGCATTGGGCGCCCCATCTGCGCGCACCCGGCGCATGACGGCGTTGATCCGCGCGACGAGCTCGCGCGGACTGAAGGGCTTTGCCAGATAATCGTCCGCGCCGAGATCGAGACCTTCGACCCGGTCGGCCTCGCTGCCGCGTGCGGTCAGCATGATCACGGGTACGGCCGATCCGCGTCGCAATTCGCGACAGAGATCGAAACCCGAAGCGCCGGGCAGCATGACGTCTAGTACCACGAGGTCGAACGCGTTCGAGGCCATCGCCGCATGCATCTCATCGCCATTCGCAGCGCCGGTGACGCGATAGCCGCTAGCGCGCAACAGGCGGGAAACCAGCAGGCGAAGTTGCGGATCGTCGTCGACGACCAGAACATGGGACTCCCGCGACGGCGTCTGGCCGGTGCTATCCATCGGCTATCGAGCGTACTGCGGAGGCCGCTCCCATCATCATCCCTGCCAACAAACAACTGTTCTAGGCTCGGACATCGAGAACCCCCATCATGCCGAGCTGTTCATGCTCGAGGATGTGGCAATGATACATGCGCGGGCCGAGCTGGTCCTGTCGGAGCAGGATCCGAACCGTCTCGCCCCGCGCCACGTTGATCGTGTCCTTCCAGGCGCGATACGCGGCCGGTGTGATCTGGCCGGCTTTCTCGATCTCGACGACCTGAAACTGCGTGCCATGCACATGGAATGGATGATCCATATCGGTCGGGTTGCGGATTTCCCATGATTCCGTCTCGCCCTGCTTCGCGATCACGTCGATCCGCTTCATGTCGAAGGCGCGGCCGTTGATCATGAACTCCATCTTCATCCCGCTCCTCGACATCCGCATGTTCTCGCCGAAGACGAAGCTGCGCCGGACTTTCGGCGTTCCGAGCCCCTCGATCGACCGTAGACTCTCCGGAAGCTGCGGCGTGGGCCCCGCGGTACCCGGCTCCACCTTAACCGTCAGTAAGCTTTGGGCGCGGCTCACGGGTTTGCCGGGCCCCATCCAACCGCGGTCGTAATCCAGCGTTGCGAGTTCGTAGTTGCCCTGCCGGGGAAACGAAACGACGATGTCCGCGCGCTCGGCCGGGCCGAGAAGCAGTTCACGTAAGCCGGTCAACGGAGTTTCGAGCAGCCCGCCATCGGTCCCGACCAAGGTCATTTCCAGATCGGAGAAGTACAGCCGCAGGTAGCGCGCGTTCGTCGCATTGAAGAGCCGGAAGCGGCGGTGCGTCCCCGCTGCGAGCGACAGGACCGGCTTCTTGCCGCCATTGACGAGCACATGATCGCCGACGCGGCCATTCATCATGTCAGCCATCGTGCTCGCCGGCATCTTTCCGTCCGCATCGATGCGCAGATCGGTGAAGAAGAGCGGTGTATCGCCGAAGGCAGCCGGCACCGGATCGATCCGCGGCTTCACGATGAACGCGCCGCCCAGGCCACGATAGACCTGCTCTGCCGTCAGCTCGTGCGGATGCGGATGGTACCAGTAGGTTCCGGCGCTCCCGGCCGACAATGGGAAGCGATAGAGCCGGCTGGCGCCCGAGGCGACCGGGTCCATCGGATTGCCGTCCTGATCGGCCGGCACGGGCAGACCGTGCCAATGGATCGTGCTGATCTCGCCGGGTATCCGGTTCTGGAAATCGATCTCGACCCAATCCCCTTCGGTCGCCTCGATCAACAGGCCCGGGCCGGCGGAGTTGTAGCTCAGAACGGGCGTCCGTACGCCGTCGAGAAAGGTCGCCTCGCCGGGAGCGGCGGAGATGCTCGCCTTGAACAGCCCTGCCTCGGTGGATGCGTTCTTGAGCCGGGGCAGGTCGGCGAGCGGTCGGCCCTCTGGCAGCTTTGCTGCAGTCGCCGGTCCAGTCGGGTTGCCGTGGCTCATGCCGGCCATTCCCGGCATTGCGTCCATCTTCATCTGGGCGCGCGCCTGAGCCGCTCCCAGGATCACCGCGGCGCCGCCGCTCAGAAAGGCTCTGCGGTCCATCGCACCGCTCCAACGCTGTTTGATGTCTACGACGTGGCCCGGTTTCGGGTCGGTCACGCGGGCTTGAGGCCGCCTCGCGGTATACGCTTCTGCGGGCGCCCGCAGTGTTACATATGGTTTCAGGCGTCGGCTCTGATCGGACTTCGCGCTCCGGCAATCGACGCGCTCGCGATCGAGCTGAGGAGCCCGAGCGCCCACCCGGCGAGCACGTCGCTGGGGTAATGGACGCCGAGATAGACCCGGCTGATTCCGACCGCCGCGATCAGGATGGTCGTGACCGCGCAGATATAGCCCCGCGCCGCGCCGGATCGCTGATGGCGCGAGACGATGAGTGCGAGCGTCGAGAAGATGGCGACCGACAGGGTCGCGTGACCGCTCGGAAAGCTGGATGTGAAGGTTCGGGCCAGATGCACGATGTCCGGCCGCGTCCGCTCGAAGACGAGCTTCAGCCCGAACGCGGCGACGGTAGCGACGGCCCCCGACAGCAGGAGCTCTCTCGCCTCAGACATATAACCGGTCAGCGCCAGATAACCCAATGCGGCAGCCACCACGAAGCCGAGGAAGACGAGGCTTCCCAATGCGGTCACGTCCCGTCCCATTTCCTGGACCCATGCCGGACCGATCGGTTGCGCCGGCTGCCCTGCCACGCGAAACAGGGCTGTGATCGCGTCGTCCAGGCCGAGGATCGCGCCGCTCTGCATGGCGAAGGCGAGACCAGCGAAGGCTGCGATCGCGATGGCTGCGACCACGCCCATGCAGGCGGACCGCGTCGCGGAGCTCGTCACTTCGCCGCGCCCTTCACGACACTGGACATCAACACGCCCGCTATTCCGATCACGAGCAGAAGTGCGACCGCCAGCGATCCGGCATGGAACGACCAGACCACGAGGCCGCAGGCGGCGACGACCGCGAGGATGGAGACGGCAAGGAATTCGTCATCGACAAACATGCCGATGAACTCGCTTACGATCAGACGGAAGATGTTCATGAGGCTGGTCCTTTCAGAATGCTCAGGAATTGACGGGCGCGCGGGCGATCGGAACCAGCGCCAATCCGAACGTGAGAAAGAAGGCGACCAGACCGAGGATCGCGAAATCATGGCCGGGCCAGGTCACGCCCAGACCTTCGCCCGTCCAATAGACGCCGAACCCCGACAGCATGACGCCGACGCCGAACTTCAGCGTGTTCTCCGGGACGCGGGACAAAGGGCTGCGCAGGAGCATGCCGATCGCGAGGACGAGCGCGCAAGCCGCGACTGCGCCGAGCGCTGCCGGCCAGAGCAGGCCCCGCCCGGCGCCGACCGCGATGACGACGAAGACGACTTCGATCCCCTCCAGAACGATCGCCTTGAAGGCGGCGAGACCGGCGATCCAGTCGAGATGCCGCTCGTCCCGGGCGGCTGCACCGCGCAGCTCCGACGCTTCCCTGGCGAAGGCCAGTGCCTCGTCGTGCAGGGCGATGACGCCCGCGCTCCGCAGGATTGCCTTTCGCAGCCACCGCAATCCGAACAGGAGAAGGAGCACGCCGATGATGAGCTGGAGAGCCTGCAGTGGAATGCGATCCAGCAGAGGCCCAAACGTGAACACGAGCACCGCGAGCAGGCCGAGCCCGGCGACCGCACCGGTCAATGCGGGCCGCAGGCCCCGCACCGTGGCTACAGCGAGGACGATGGTGAAGGCTTCGACGACCTCGACGAGCGAGGCGAGGAAGGCGGCGGAGACGGCGGGAGCGGCCGTCGCCCACGATATCGTGGATGGGAGCATGACGCCTCGGCCCTTTCCGATGAGAGATCAAACGCAGGCACCGCTAGCTCTCGACATCGAAGAATGTCACAGTCGCATAACGTGGAGCTTATGCGCCGCACATTAAAATGTAACGGCCGTAACAATCAAGAGGTATGATGGCTTCTCTCGAATGGTTGCTGCTGACCTACAAGGTCCCTGCCGAGCCGGCGCGCAAGCGCGTCTCGATCTGGCGCAAGCTGAAGGGGATGGGCGCGATCTACCTGCAGGGCGGCGTCTGCCTCCTGCCCAAGACCGACGACCATCTGCGACGCTTGAAAATGCTTGAGAACGAGATCGCCGAGGCCGAAGGCGAAGCCCTCCTGCTCGCGACCGTCGGGCTCGATCAGAAACAGCAGGACAAGATCGTCGCGCGCTTCAATGCCGATCGCGATGACGAGTACAAGGAGTTCATCGACAAGTGCATCGCTTTGGAGGTGGAGATCGCCGAGGAAACGCGCGTCAAACACTTCACCTTCGCGGAGCTCGAAGAGAACGAGCAGGAGCTGGGCAAGTTCAGGACGTGGATCGCCAAGATCCAGAAGCTCGATTTCTATGGCGCCCCGCGCGCTGAGGAAGCGAAAGAGAGATTGGCTCGCTCGGAGCAGATTCTTGACGCCTACGCGCACAACGTGTTCGCCGCGCAGGACGAGAACAGCAGCAAATGAGGGGGCCGTCGAAAGGCCGCTTCTGGCATGCACCGAATGTCGGCAAATGGCGCCACTCCCGCGTTAGGTGAGGCGGCAGCGATCTGCGCGTCGTCGCAGCGAAGGCGGCTTCCATCAAGCCGACTTCGAGGCGCCGAATATCCACACGCACTCGGGCGGGAACTCGCACCACGCCGGCCCTGAGGTAAGAGATCGCGTGCCGAATCCGCGCATTGACGCTCCCCCCAGCGACATTCGGTATTCCCAGTGCTGGCCGAGATAGATGCTGGCTTCGAGCTCGACCGGGACACGGTTCCTGCCCGGGCCATCAGCCATCCGTACCTTGTCGACGCGGATCACTGCGACCGCGTCACGGGAAGCGGCCCCATCTTGTCTGGTTCCCGTCAGTTGCCAGCCGCCCCCGTGGATCGTCGTTGTGCCGTCCGGCTGCTCACGAGCCTCACCGTGAAGCAGGTTGTTCGAGCCAAGGAATTCAGCGACGTAACGGTCGCGCGGGTTCTCGTAGATGTCGATCGGTGTCCCCTCTTGGAGAATGGCGCCGTCCTTGAGCAGGATCACCTTGTCGGACATCGCCAAGGCCTCGCTCTGGTCATGGGTCACGATGACCGCGCAGAGCTCGAGATCGAGGATCAGCCTGCGGATGAAGTAGCGGGCCTCGTCTCGCAGCTTCGCATCGAGGTTCGACAGGGGCTCGTCGAGCAGGATGGCGCGCGGTTCATAGACCAGCGCGCGGCAGATCGCGACTCGTTGCTGCTGACCGCCCGAGAGCTGGAAAGGATAGCGCTCGCCGAGATGCCCCAGCCCGAGCCGGCCCAACATCTCTGTGACGCGCCGGCCGATCTCCGCCGGCGCGACGCCGCGCAGCTTAAGCCCGAAGGCGACGTTTTCGGCGACGGTCCGATGCGGCCACAGCGCATAGGACTGGAACACGAGGCCGATGTCGCGCTGTTCGGGCGGCAGGCTCAGGCGCCGGTCAACATCGAGCACAGGCTTGCCGCCGATGACGATCCGCCCCTTCGACGGATGTTCGAGCCCCGCAATCGACCGCAGCAGCGTGGTCTTGCCGCTGCCCGAAGCGCCCAGCAACGCCACGATCTCGCCGCGACGGCCTTCGAAGCTCGCGCCCTTGAGGACGGGGACCGAGCCGAGGCTCAGCTCGATGTTCTCGACGTGAAGATCCGTCATTTGCCATAGGCTCCGAAGCGGAACGCGACAGCCAGGCCGAGGGCCGTGAACGTGACGCTGATGAGGGACAAGGCCGCGATGGTGGCGAGGTCGCCGCTGGCCAGAAGGGAGACGATCAGCGAGCCGATGACTTCGGTGCCGCTGGTCATGAGATAGACGCCCGTCGCGTATTCGCGCAGGAAGATGATCATGATCATCGCCCAGGCGCCGAAGAGGCCGGGCCGGACGATCGGGATCACGATCTCGGTCCAGCTGCGACGCAGGCTCGCGCCGCTGGTGCGGGCCGATTCCTCGAGCTCCGGCGAGACCTGAAGCAGCGTGCTCTGGATCATCCGCAAGCCATAGGACAGGCCGACCACCACATAGGCGATGAGCAGGCTGACCAGCGTTGCGCGCAGCGGCGAGAGGAATGGCACGAACAGAAAGAGCCAGAAGAAGGCGAGACCGATGACCAGCCCCGGCAGGGCCCGCGGCAGGAGGACCATGTAGTCGAGCGCCACAGCCGCGAAGCTCGCGTTGCGATGCCCGGCCAGCGCGACGACGAGATAGATGGCAACAGCGATCGCTCCCCCGAACACCGCGATCAGCGCCGTGTTGACCAAGCCGCGCGACAGGCTCGAAATCTTGAACAGCTGTTGGAAATTCGCGAGCGTCAGATGTTCCAGCAGGTCGACGCCCTGCCCCCACGAGTCGACGAAGGCGCGGACCGCGATCCCGCTGATCGGGAGCAGTACCGATACCACCAGCCACAGGCCGATCGCGGCGAGAGCGACGATCTGCCCGGCGGTCCCGAGCTTGACCCGTGTCGGCCTGCCGCCCTTGCCACCGACCGTCGCATAGCGGCGCGAACGGTCGAGCAGGCGACGCTGGATCGCGACGAGCGGCAGGGTGACGATGAGCAGCAGCACGGCGACAGCCGCCATCAGATGATAGGACGGCACGCCCAGCAGCGTCGTGAGCTTGTAGAGATAGGTTGTCAGGACGAGCACGCCGCTGGGATCGGCGAGCACGAGCGGCAGCCCGAAGCTTTCGAAGGCAAGCAGGAAGTTCAACGCCGCGCTGTAGACGAGCGCTGGCAGCACCAGCGGCAACGTCACCTCCATCGCGATCCTGGGCAGGCTTGCGCCCATGGTGCGCGCCGCCTCCTCGAGATCGGCCGGGAGATTCCGCATCGCCGACGAGACGTAGAGATAGACGTAGGGCACGTGGCTCAAGCCGCCGATGATAATCAGCGAAGGCAGCCCGTAGATGTTCCAGGGCACGAAACCCAGCACGTCCTGCACCGCGAGCGAAACGAAGCCGGAAGGGCCGACCGAGACCGTGTAGCCGAAGCCGAGCACCAGCGCCGACAGGAACATCGGCACCAGCACCACGGGCTCGATCCAGCTCCGCCCCTTGATGTCGGTCCGCGTTAAAAGAAAGGCGAGCGCCGCCCCCAGCGGAACCGCGATGGCAACCAGGCCGACGGCGAAGACCGCCGTCGTCCACAAGGCCCGATAGAAATCGGGATCGGAGAAGACATAGCCGAATGCCGAGAGGCTGAACCCCGTCGTAGGGAAGAAAAACGGCCCATCGAGGAAGCTCTGATAGATGATCAGCCCGACGGGAGAGAGAACCAGCACTCCGAGCAGGCCGATCGTTGTCCTGCGAAAAACCAAGGCCTCGCCATCGGCACGCATTAAAAAGCCCTTCTCCGCGTCACATGATGGCGGCGTTCAGCGGCGCATCGCCTGCTTCCAGCGAGAGAAGAAGTCGGCACGCTTGGTCTTGTCGAGATTGTCGAGCAGTGTCGCGTCCAGCGCGATCGGCTGCAGCTTGCCATTGGCGAGCTCGTTCAGGCTCTTGAAGTTGGGCACACCGTCGACGTCGCTGCGAACCGAAGGAAGGCCTGCCTGGCCCATGACCTTCTGCCCTTCCGCCGACAGCATGAAGTCGATCAGGAGCTTGGCCGCGTTGGGATGCGGCGCGTTCCTGGCGATCAGCGCGGCCCGCGATACGGCGCTGGTGCGATCGTCGGAGTAGATGATCCCCAATGTCGGGTTAGCCTTGACCCATTCGGCCGCATAGGCGCCGTTGACGTAGAAGGCGATGATCTCCTCGCCGGAGACGACCTTCTCGCGCATCTGTCCGGAGTTCGAGTAGATCTTGCCGCCGGCCTCGCCGAAGGCCGACATCAACGGCCAGAAGCCGGGATTATGGCGCATGTCGTCCTTCATTGCGACATAGCCCTGCCCGGACTTTTCGGGATCCCAGCTCGCGACCTTGCCCTGAAATACGTCCTTATGGTCCTTCAGGAGCTTGGTCAGCTCCGTCAGGTTCTTCGGAACGAGAGCTGCAGGCACTAGGCGCTTGTTGTAGAGGATCACGCCCGGCTCGATCGATGTCAGGTAGGCGGAATCCTTGTACTTCGCGAAACCCGGCACGTGCGATGCCTCGGGCGAAGCGTAACGCTCGGCAAGCCCGTCCTCGACCAGGCGCACCTGCAGGTCCAGCCCCACCGACCAGACGACATCGCCGCCGACCTGGCGGGCAGCGAACTCGCTCACGACGCGGTTGTAGATCGCCGTGTTCGAGAGATCGTTATAGTCGACCTTGACGCCCGGATACTTCGTCTCGAATGCCTTGATCAGGGCGTTTGCCGGCCCGGAATCGGTCGGAGAATAAACAATGACCTTACCCTCCTTCTTCGCGGCGGCCACGATATCCGAGTAGCCTGCCGGATAGGTCGTAGTCGTCGCCTGGGCGAGCGCAGACGTCGCCGCCAGGGTGGCAAACGCAATCGCAGCGCAGCTCGTCTTCAAGAAGCTCAGCATCTGTTTTCCTCCACGGTTGCAACCCACCTTTATCGGGGGCTTTGATTGATGGGCTCGGATCGAGCCTGGGTCGCTCCCGGCGTCCGCACTGATCGCACGAAGTCCGGCAGCGGGATATTTGGCAAGGCGTCACCCGCCTGAGACGAGCTCCCGCATCCGGGCCACGGCAGCGTCCGGCGCCGTCAGTACCGGAACCGCTACGGCCGCGCGCACCGCGTCCGCCGCGTGCGAGGTCGAGAATTGGGCGAGCATGATGGCGTCGTGCCCTCCCAGTTCGGGCGCACGGTCCGCGACCAGCCGATTGTGACCGTCGGCGTCTCCTGCCCTCAGAAGATCGATGGCGTCAGCCACGACGATCGTATCGAGGGTTGCCGCCGCTCGTGCCTGCGAAACGAAGGCGTCGAATTCGTCGCACATCGTCGAGAGTGCCGGCGCGAAGGTCGCCAGCATCCCGATGCGGGCGCCGCTGGCAATGGCTTGGCGGAACATGGCCTCGTTGGGCTTCACCACCGGGATGGGAAGCGCCTCCGCCATGCGTTCGATCGCCGGCCCGAAGGCCGAGCAGGTCACGAGAATGCCGTCCGCGCCGATCCGGTGGGCATAGCGGCCGAACTCGACGAAGCGCTCCGTCAAGTCCTCGGACAGATTGACCCCGTCCTTCGCGCGGTCGACGGGCAGGCTGTCGTCCAGCAGGTTCACCGGCTCGGCGCTCGGCCACAGCCGCGCCATCGCCCCCAGCACGGGTTCGATCGCGACGGATGTCGCGTGATACAAAACGATCCGCGGCGCAGCCGCCATCACGCCTTCTCCAAATGGGGGGCAGCGGCGGCTCGCTTCTGCATCAGGAAAACCTGGTCCTGCTGCCGCCTCAGGCTCCAGAGTAAGGAGTCGGTGGGCTCTTCTACCATGTCGTAGGTGACGAGGGTCCCAGCCGGGATATCCACGGAGGCACGGTTGCCGGTGAGCAGATGCGAGCACGCTGCGTTGCCGAGCGCGACCGGTTGGGCCGGCACGATGCGCGCGGTCAGCTGCGGGCTGTGGTCGTTGCCGAAGACCTCGCCGGCCTGAATGTCGCGGGCTGCGATTTTCACCAGATCGTAGCGCGGCAAATAGTCGTCCGAGCCGGTATCGATGCCCAAGAGTCCGGCCATCAGGATCGAGGTCGAGGTCTCGACGCCGCACAAATGATAGGGCCGGTAGATAACGGCAGCGGTGTCGTCGTAATTGGCGATCTGGCCCTTCGTCGCGAGGATGTGGTTGGAATAGGCGTTGTCGCAGCGCACGACCAGGAAAACGCCGCCGCCGAGGCCCGATTCCGCAGGGGCTCGCAGGCAGGTGGCGAGGTCGATCTTGCCAGAGCGGTCGAACAATCCGCCATGGGCCTGCTCGCAATAGGCGACCGGAATCTCGGTGATGCGCAGGGGCGCGTGAACGAGCGTGTCGAGCGCCGGCGACAGGCCGGTATAATTGGCGGCGATCGTCATCTCGCAAAGATCATACGAGCCGGGCTGCGGCAACCCGCCGAGAATCGTCGCCCGTCGCGCCACATATTCCGGCGCGCAACCTGCCGGGATCATCTCGAGGTATTTGCGATCTGCGGGATCGATCGTGATCGACGCTTGGTAGGGGGCGTGGATCGGCTTGTCGGTGACGATGCGCGCGACGCCCGTTTCGGCGTCGTAGATGAATTCTCCATCCGTCGCCTTGCCCCCGCTGATGACCGTCAGACCGACCGACTTGGCCCATTCGTACAGCTGGATGAACAGCCCATGCTGGTCGCCATCGACCGGCGTGTAGACGACCCCCGCTTCTCGGGCGAGCTTCTTGAGGATCGGACCGACGGTGACGTCACAATCCTTGGTTATCATGGCGACGTGTTTGCGGTTCTCGATCGCCTTCAGCGCGTAGACGGCGCTCGCCTCGGGAATTCCTGTGCTTTCGCAGACGATGTCGACCGCGGACAGCTCGGTCACGAGCAGCGGCTTGTCCGTGTAGATCCGCTTGCCGGCCCGGATCGCGTCGTCCGCTGTCTCGACACTGTCGGCATAAGCGATGATCGAGGGCTCGAAGCCGGCCTTCAGATAGGCGCCCTTGGCCGCATCCAATGAAATGTCGGCAACCGCAACAACGCTGAGAAGCGGCGTATGGGGGTCCTGGGTGACGATAGCGGTGCCATAGGCCCCCGCGCCGATGACGCCGGCCCGGACATGGTCCTGCTTGGCGAACTTCGAATAGAGATGATGGTAGACCATGACGGCGATGTCCGCGTGACTTGTGACAGGAGGGTGCGATCCGGAAATCGATCCGGCCGATTGGCGATGTCGGTCTGGAGTAGCCGCTCAGTAACTGGCGGGTGCGGCCGTTCGCTTGCCGTAGGTCCCGGAACTCCGCCAGGAGCTTCCGTGCCCGAGTGCAGTTGCTGCCCGGCGATCCCTGCCGATTGTCCTCGATCCCATCGTCTTCTCCCCGGCCGGGCGTGCTGAGCCACTTGTTCGGGCCAGCTTCATCCGAAAATCGCTTCGCGACCCTAGAAGGGTAGCGCTCCCATCTGGTAATACAATTCGCAAAATCCTACAGATTGGTTGGGTTTTCTAACCAGCGGGAGACCGGCGCAATGGACGTCATCGGCAGCATCAACATGAAGGTTCTCCAGACTTTCCTGGTGGTCGCCGAAAAGGGCAGCTTCCGGGCTGCGGCAGAGACGCTCAACCGCTCCCATTCGGCGGTCTGCGCCCAAATCATGCAGATCGAGGCGCAACTGGGTGTCCCGCTTTTCGAGCGGACGACTCGCAGCGTGAAGCTCACCGTGGAAGGGAGCCATCTCCGCGACAGCGCGCGGAAGGCCTTCTACGAGATCAATCTCGGTCTGCGGCGCATCCGTGAGGAGAGCGATGCCAAGCGGGGCCAGCTATCCTTGGCCTGCTCGTCGCATATGGCATCGATCCACCTGCCGCCGGTGCTGACCGAGTTCGTGCGGACCTATCCGGGCATAGCCGTCACGGTTAGGGAGTTGACATCGCGGGACCTCTACGAGGCGCTGCGGAACAAGGAAGTCGACTTCGCTGTTGGCCCCGAGGACGAAGACGCCACATTCGATTTCACGACCGTGATGGTCGAGCCCCTCCAGGCCTTGGTACCACATCACTTTCTCGATCGCCCCCGCGACAGCATCACCCTCGCCGAATTGTCGCGGCTTCCGATGCTTGTGCAGACCCAGGCCACGGCAGTCCGCAGGCTCCTCGAGGATGCCTTGCAGAAGCAGGGCCTGGAGATATCGACGCGCTACCAGTTCATCCAGGCCGAGACGGTTATCGCCATGGCGGAAGCGGGCCTGGGAGTCGCCGTACAGCCGGCGTCGCGGCTGAAAAAAACCACTCTCAGCGCGACGGCTGTTTTGGATCTGACGGAGCCGCGCATCACGCGCAGTATGGCAATGATAACGCTACGCAAACAGAACCTGTCCCCGGCCGCGCAAAACCTCGCCGACAAGATCGTTCAGGATGTTCGGAAGCGGACTGATTTCTATGGAAGCTCCGACGCTCAGCGATGACGGGGAGATCCTGCGGTTCTCGATTTCGACTAGGATCGGTATTGAGGCTTTCGGCGACTGCGCAGCATTAAGCGCACCTTCAACGTCTGGTTATCTGACAGAACTAATTCCAGGTCGCCGATCTATCATTCGCAAAGATACTCTAGCTACCACTATCCACGGCCGACCGCTTCAATCGAGCCACCGAGCGGCACTCGATGTCTGCTTTTGGGACAAGCACCTATGTCGACTTATGGCGCAGGGCGCGCTCCTCGCTGCGGTTTCGGCCAAGAGGCGTGAGAGCATCACCCGTCTTTGATAGAGTATTCGTGGATGCGGCATCCCAAGAGGGGGATCTGCCATGGATATCCAAGCGCAGAACCAACTACCCCATCAGGCTTGGAACCTCGGGCGCATCATCGGACCGAAACCACCTCTGAAGCCAAAGCACATCTGGGCCTTGCGGACGCGGCTTCAGCATGAAGGGCGTACTCGCGATCTCGCCATGTTCAATTTGGCAATCGACAGCAAGCTGCGCGGTTGCGATCTTGTTCGCCTTCGGGTCGGAGACGTTGTCCTCGGAGGCACTGTTCGCCTCCGAACCGCGATCGTTCAACAGAAGACCGGACGGCCGGTACCATTTGAACTGACGGACTCAGCCCGGGAAGCTCTTAACGCCTGGCTTAGAAAGCGAGGTTCTCGCGAGGATGACTGGCTCTTCCCGAGCCGCAGCCGACCTGGCGACCATATCACCACGCGCCAGTATGGTCGTCTCCTCGACACCTGGGTGGCTCTAATCGGTTTGGATCCGGCACTCTACGGAACTCACAGTCTCCGCCGAACGAAGGTCGCGCTGATCTATAAGCGCACCGGCAATCTGCGCGCCTGTCAGCTTTTGCTCGGCCATACAAAGCTGGAAAGCACCGTACGCTACCTCGGCATCGAGGTTGACGATGCGCTTCTCCTCTCGGAGCAAACAGACCTATGACACTTGGCACGGCGGGCATCCGCCGTGCCATATTCACCTGTCAGCCAACGCCCCCCAAGGGTCGTTGGCTGACGTCGCCGACGCACCACGCTATCCAAGGTCCCGGTCATTTTGGCGCCAGCGCAGCTTCTAGTTCGTCTTCGAGTTCCTTGAGAAGGCGCCGGTACTCTTCGACAACGCCAAGATCTCTCAGTCCCGGCTTTTGTGCCCAGAGAGCCATTGCGACGGAGGCGGCTTCATAGTCTGCGCAGAGCTCCAGCAATAACGGTTCGCTGACGGTAGCAAGAGCGTAGCGCCGCTCCGGCCAGCGGAGCTGCAGCCGTTCCAGTCCGCGTAACTGCTCTGGAGTCATGGGTATCTCCAAAGCCTGTCACCCTATCTGCGTTAAGCGGTGCCGCTATTGGCCTTTGGGGAACCAAGCCGCCCGTCGCTCTGACTCATGGCACGGGCGCGATGACAATGTCCGCAACTGGCGCAGGCGGCCCATGAACCGTCTTGGCGGTCTCAACTGCCTCGCGCGAGAGCCGCCGCTCGCTCCAACGCGATTGGTGGAACAAGCGGGTCAGCATGACGATGGGCCAGCCGCCATTCGGCGTCTTCTCGTCGATAGACCAGGGTGACGCGCAACGGCCAGTCCTGCGCAGGCAAGCCACCGACCTCGGCGTATGCATGCTCGATCAGAGCAAGGACCACCATGTCGGCCGAACCGTAGGCCTGGATGACCTGCTGCTTGAGCTTGCCGTTCCTGAAGAACCGGCTGATCGCATTCCAGGTCTCGTCGGTGATGTCCCGTCCGCGAGACGGCTTGCCGCCGAAGGGGGACATCAACGTGAAATCGTCCGAGAGCGTGATCAGCGCCCGGTAGGCACCGACATCGCCACGCAACAGCGCAGCGTTCGCCTCTTCCGATCGCTGCACCAGATCCGTCACCGCAGCGTCGATTGAAGCGTTCCCTTCCGATCGGGCTGCCCCGGCCAGAAGACATGGAAGCCCGGCGGCGCCGGCCGAAAAGACAAGTCCGCGTCGGGTGCTTTGCATGGGATTCTCCTGCCGGTTCTGTTCGAAAGCCAAAACTGCTCAGGCTTCAGCAAGGAGGCTCGCAGCTTGAAGACAATGAATCCAATGATATGATTTCAGCTAGATGCTGAATCAGATTGACCTTTCGCGTATCGATCTCAACCTGCTGATCCTGTTCGAAACGGTGTTCGATCAGGGCCATGTGGGTCGATCGGCTGAACAGCTCAGCCTCTCCCCATCCGCTGTCAGCCACGGGCTAGGTCGACTGCGCCGTCTGCTCAATGATCCGCTTTTCATCAGAACGCCGAAGGGCGTTGTCCCAACCGACCGGGCGGTCGAACTCTCGGCATCGATCGCGGATGTGCTAGCGCGCGTGCGCGCCATCGTTTCGACGGCCGCACCCTTCGATCCAGCGACATCGACGCGCCGCTTCAGCATCGGCGCGCCTGACGGCGTCTCGGCGGTCTTTCTGCCGCCTCTGCTGCAAAGCCTGCGCGAGGACGCGCCCGGGCTCGAGATCAGTGTGCGTCAGCTGCTGCCTTTGCAGGGGGAAACCACTCCGGATCGAGCCTGGCGGGAGGCTTTCGTCGATCTGGAAACGCGGTCCCTGGACATCGCCATCATACCCAGCGATGGCATTCCGGCCCGCTTCCATCAGCAACTCCTCTATGAAGAGGACTTCGTGATCGCAATGCGTGGAGGAAACCCATTCGCCGAAGAGCCCACGCTGGAACGATACTGTCAGGCACAGCACCTCGTGGTCTCGCTGAGTGGCGACCCGTATGGTTTCGTCGACGAGGCTCTCGCCAGAATCGGGCGCTCCCGCAGGACCGCGCTGACCGTTCCGAATTTCATGTTCGCGCTCGCCACGCTTGCCGAGGGTGACCTGATCTCGGCGATACCGAGGCGGTTTGCTGCACTCCACGGCCCGCGCTTTGGTGTGGTGAGCCTGGACGCGCCACTGCCTCTGCCCCGCTTTCGGCTCAATGCGGTCGCGCCTAACGCTGCAATTGCGGATGGGGGGATCGCATGGTTGCTGGACCGCTTGGGTAGCGCGGCGTAAGCGGAGCTCGTGCGGCCGAGCTTTAGGTCTGCTTTCGGGCAGAGGCTGAGAGTCAGCTTGTGGCGCTTGGCGGCGTTCAGACCGCCGAGATCGATTACATTGCCTTCTGCACGGCGGGTGGCACCCAGCTTCCGTCAACGACGGGCGTCTTGGGCCAGTAGGCACGCAGATAGAGCGTGAAATCGCCCTTCGGCGCCGGAAGCCAGTTCGTCCGGAGCGCCTCCGCGGGCGGCTCGGCCTGCACATGCAGCGTCAATGACCCATCGTCGTTGTACTTCAGCGTCTTGTTCTTGGTCCCGAGCGAGTAGCGCTTCATGTCGTTGGGCACGAAGAAGTGTTGCGCGTCGTAGAGGGTTAGCGACCAGAACCCATCGACCGGAGGCGTCTGGCCCTTTGGAAAAGTGACCGTGTAGCGGCCGGCGCCATTGAGCCGTGCGCCCGCACCATCGAGGTCCTGGTAGAAGTACTTTGTTTCCCGGGGCGCGTTGACCAGGATGTTCGATTTCGCCACCGCCGTGCGTGAGAAATAGTCAGTCCCGAAGGTGGCATTGTTGGCGGTCGTGCTCCAGTTGTTCCCGACCTGGAGGCCCCAATTGCGGAACTGGAGGAGCGGGTCGATCAGCTCCTTCTCGGCCTTCGCGGCTTCGTCAGCCAGGGCGGCCTTGATCGCCGGGTTCGCCCTGGCCGCTTCCAGGACGGCGCGGATTTGGGCGTAGCGCGCTTCTTCTCCTGGAAGGGGCGGTGCATCGGCGAGAACGGCCGGCAATTCGTCGAAGAACTTGTCGGGGAAGACCCATCTGGTCTCGTTCGCGCCATCGTCCCCGGTCGGCGACTTCAACGTCGGGAGCTTGCGCCAGTCGCGCTCCTTCATCTTTCCGTCGAACTGGGCGAGCGGATACATGTCGATGCCCGACAGCACCGGCTGGATCGCCTGCCGGTCTTCCGCGCTGTCGTCCATGAAGACACGGGGCACGACGAAGCCGGTGCTCGTCTTGGCGCGGAACACCTGCGATACGCCCTTCGGTACCTCGCCCTTCCAGTTCGGACCGACGAGCAGGTAGAAGCCCGGCTTGGTTCCGTACATGGCGCCGATCTCGGCGAAACCATCCGTGCGCAGATCGACGATCTGGTAGACCCAGAAGCGCGAGCCGAAGTCCGGCACCTGGATCACTACGGGTGTCTCGTCCAAGGCCGCGATACCGCCGCCATAGGCGACGTCCTGATTGGGGCAAGCGACCCAGCGCTGCTGTGCTTCGACATAGTCATGCAGCATGGCCAGGCTGTTGAGAGGCGCGAAGGGCAGCACGCCATTCATCAGTCCGACTTCGGGCGCCGCTTTGAAAGCGAGACGCCGATTGTAGATGTTGACCATGGGCCAGGCCCAGAAATAGGCGTCGCGGGCGACCATCCGGGCATATGGCTCGGTAATCTTGACGCGGGCATCCGGTCCGGATGGCAGGGCGAGCGTCCACGCGGGTGAAGGCTGGACCGTAGTCTGGGCCAGAGCCTGAGCCGCGAAGAACGCCAGGACCGTGCCGCTCGCGACCAAGATAGCTGTTCTTGCCATGTTTGCGGATCCTTACGTTTTGATCGCAGGAATAGCGTCCAGAGCTCCGTTCACCGACGCAAAGGCGGCATGAGCGATCAGGGCGATGGCGAGACGGCGCGTGGCCATGATGGACTCTGCGCTATAGTCAGCGTTTGACCAAGGCTGGCGGATAATAGGTGCCGTTCGCCACGCCTTCGGTCGGGCCGTAGTAGCGGAACGTCAGGCGGTACACCGACCCTTTCGGCGTCGGCAGCCAGTTCCCGTCGGGCGCGTCGGCCGGCTTCTGATCGGCGAAGTACAGCGTCAGCGAACCGTCGGCATTCAGTTCCGGCTTGGTCTCGCGGTTGAGAAGAAAGCGGTTCTTGGCGTTGGGCAGAACCCGGAAGCGCTCCCCGTCGACCGCGATCACCGACCAGAAATAATTCGCGAATTTGGCCGGTAGTCCCTCCTTCGGGAAGGTGAGCGTGTAGACATTGTCGCCATTGAGCTGGGCACCGGAGGCATCGGTGTTGGAGCGGTAATAGAGGACTTCCGGCTTGATGTTGGCCCAGATGCCTCCGTAATTGACGAGAGTCCGTGTCAGATAATCGATGCCGTATTCGCCAACGACGCCCGGACGAGCCCAGTGATTTTGAATGGTTCCGTGGCCGATCCGGGCACCTGCAGCACCGAAGTCAGCGAACGCCTTGGTACGGATGACCTGATCGATGCGCGAGCGTTCGCCCGGGGCGCTGGCCAGCTTGGCGATCGCCCGGACCTTCTCTCGCATCGGCTCCAGGCCAGTATTGATGTCCGGCTCGCTATCGAGAGCGACCGCCGCCGCATCGAAGGCCTCGACGCCGGGAAATTGCTGGAGCTCGAAGATCGGCGTCTTCGGAATGTCCGGCAGCGCCGGACTGCCGGTCGCCCGAAGTTTGAACTGGTTCTGCAAGGCGACCGCCTGGGTCCAGTCATCGCCCAGCTCAACCCGTGCCAGGATGCGCGCAAGCCTGACGGGAAGATCGATGCGGACGGCATCGGCGGGAATCTCGGCCTTGGCGCCTCGCAGGCAAAGGGCGAATTCGCCCGATGGCCGCGTCGGAAAGAGGCGCTCGTTGATATTGGTGAGCGTTTCGCCCCAGCCGTTCAGAACCTGGACCGTGAAGTAGCGTTTCTCCACCTTTGGCACCGAAACGACAGTGCAGCTCTTGTCGTCGACGGCGACCCACGCCTCGGAATAGGCCACGTCGAGGTTGGGGTTGGGCCAATCGACCGCGCCGGGCTTCTGATGCACAAGCTCGTTCCACTTGAAGCCACTCTGGAAATCGAGCTGCTGCTGGCGCGTCACAAGGAGACGGCCGAGCAGGTAGATGTAAGCGTCGCTGATCTCCTGGTCGCTGAGCTGTGAGGTTTGAGCGGATACTGCCATCGGAAACGACAGAAAGGCCGCTATGATTGACCTAAGCATCACGCCCTCCGGATCTGACTTTCAGCGGCTTTCAGTTCCTTAGATGGCGTCAAGGTGACTTTCCGACGCCTTGGCGTCAAATAGCCGGGACACCAACAGCGTCGAAGCCGGAGATGGGCCAGAATTCGGAATGTCCGCTTCCCCGCAATGGCCCAACGTCAGCAATTGGCGCAGGGCCGACGAGTGGCCGAAATCCAATCGCAAGGACTTGGATTGGGTCGGAAGCGGACATCAGTTCACTGCCCGGAAGCGGACGCCTTGCCAAGAGAATCCGGCAGGGCGCCCGTCGGATGCTCCTTAGCCCGTTTTCCTGATGACCGGCGGCTTCCACGAGCCGTCGAGGATGCCCTGCTTGCCCCAATAGGCGCGGATGTAGAGCGAGAAAGTTCCATCCGGAGCAGGAATCCAGTTGGTCTCCTTGTCGCCTCCGGGAGATTTCGCGCCTGCATAAAGCGTTAGTGAACCGTCGGCATTGCGCTTCAGGTTCTTGTTCTTGGTGCCGAGCGAGTAGCGCTTGAGCGGGTTCGCGTGGAAAAGGTGCTTGTCGTTGTAGAGCGTCAGCGACCAGAAGCCGTTGACCGGTGGCTCCTGTCCGGCTGGGAAGGTGATCTCGTAACTAGTGCCGCCGGTGAGTTGGCCCCCCGCACCGTCGAAATCGGTGTAGAAATACTGCGTTTCGTTCGGACGGTTGTCGAACATGTTCGATTTCGACGTGCCGGTCCGGTTGTAGTAATCGATGCCCCATTGGGCGTTGTTGGTGGAGCGGTTCCAACCGTTGCCGGCCGCGTGGCCGTTGTTCTTCCAGAGGAAGAACGGATGGATGATCTTCTCCTCCGACTCCACCGCCGTCTCGACGAGGAGCTTCTTCAGCTCCGGATCCTTCGCCGCCAAGGTCATCAGCAGGCGGAACTGGCCATACATCGCCTCCTCGCCGGGTAGCGGATCGACATTGTCGAGCACCTCGCCGAACTGGTCGAAGAACTTCTCCGGCACGACCCATTTCGTTTCGCCGCTGCTGGCGTCCTGCGGCGGGGCTGGGATATTCGTCACCTTCGCCCACTCGATCGTCTTCATCTTGCCGGTGAAGTCCTTGAGCGGATAGACCAGAACCTGGTTGATGACCGACTGGATCGCACGCCTGTCCTCGGGCGTATCGTCCTGGAAGATGCGCGGAATGGCATTGGCGAGGCGGGTCGAGCTGCGAACGACCTCGGTTATGCCGGCCGGCTTGCGGCCCTTCCACTTCGGGCCGACCAGCAGATAGAAGCCGGGCTTGGTCCCGTAAGGTTTGCCGAGCCGACCGAACTGGTCGGTGCGCTGGTCGTAAAGCGCATAGACCCAGAAGCGGTTGCCGAAGTTCGGCACCTGGATGACGACGGGCTCCTCGTCGAGATCGAAGAAGCCGAGGCCATAGACGACATCCTGATTGGGACAGGTCACGAAGGTCTCGGACGGCTCGATGTAATCGTGCAGCATGCCGATCTGGCCGCGCGGCGCCGCCGGCAGAATGCCGCCGACCAGTCCCGGGTACGGCGCCTGCGTGATCCGGTTGCGCCGATTGATCATGTTCACCATCGGCCAGCCCCAGAGATAGGCCATCTGCGCGGATGCGCGCGCATAGCCAGGGTGCATGTCGATGTTCGTCGCAGGCTGCGTCAGGCTCGCTGCTCCGCCGGAAGCAGGCTGCGCCTGCGCCGCATCGGTCGTGGCGGCGACGGACGCCATCGTGATTGCCACAGGAACGGCGACGCCGGTTCCCATCGCGGCCAAAGACGCAGCACCAAGGCTGCCCTTCATAGCGTCGCGGCGCGTGGTGGTCAGATCATCGAAGATTTTCATCGAGACACTCCAATCTTGCCGTCAAGAAAGGGGCTCGGGAGCGTTACCTCGAGCCCCTGTGATGTCGGCGATCAATTCAGCTTCACGACGTCGTCGGGCTTCCAGCTCTGGTCGAAGAACGAGACGCCGGTGCCGTAGAGGCGGACCATGGCCAGGAAATTCCGGCCATTGACGGTCTGGATGAAGTTCGTGTCCGGCGCATTGGCGGGCTTTGACGGTCCGAACCAGAGATCGACCGAGCCGTCGGCGTTCTTTGCCACCGCTTCGTTCAGGCTGTTGATCGATGGCATGAGCTGCGGCGTCTCGACCATCGTCCCGTCGGTGACGTTGTAAAGCGTGACGGCCCAGAACAGCGCCGCGGGTGCATCCGGCGGCAGACGTAGCTTGTAGCTGTTCGAGCCGTTCAGGAACTCGCCCTTCGAATCCTTCAGCGCGAAGGGATACTTGGAACCCGCGCCGAGCGTGCGCATGACCATCGCGGAGGCCGAGGAATAGGCGACCTGGAAGAAGCTCGCACGCTGCGTCACGTCGAGATAGCTATCCTGCATCCACTCGGCCGTGGCGCCGGCCCACGAGTTCAAATACTGCCGGTCCTTGTAATAGAGGTCGCGCCCGTCCGGCCGGCCGAGCTGGCGCTCGGCCAGGATCATCTTCGGCGCGGTCTCGACTGCCTTCTTCAGAAGATCCTGCTGCTTCGTGGTCGGGCTGAAGGGCTGGCCCTTGACGATGCCGATCGAGGCCAGCACCCCGCGTAGTTCAGGGTCGATCGCCGAAACCGGCTCGTAGTCTACGAACGCCTTAAGCTTGGTCCAGTAGCTGTTGTCGACCGGGTACATCATATGGATGCGCTTGCCGCTGGCGTTCGGGAGCTGCATCGGCTTGACGTCCTTCTCCATCGCCCAAAGCGGGTAGATGCGCGTCTGCTCGGCGAGCGCGACCGCAGCCTTGGGGTCCGGTGCGGTCGGCCCCTTGCCCATGACCGATCGGAAGAACAGGAAGACGTTGTAGGTCTTCGACTTGAAGGGGAAATAACCCTGCGGGATCTCGCCGTCATAATCCGGGGGCAGCAGGAGATAGAGCCCGCCGCGCGCCCGATCCGGCCCTATCAGGCCGACATCGGTGATGGTGCGCTGGAAGAAGTCGGTGAACATGCCGATGATGTTCGGCGGAGCCGCGACGACGAGCGGGCCGGTCTCCTTCAGGTCGAGATAGCTCATCGAATAGATGACGTCGCCATTGGGCGTCGGCACCCAGGTGCGCGAGTCCATCCGGTCCTTCCACATCGGCAGGACGTTGTAGCCCTTGCCGAAGGCCGCCTCCGAGCCGTCGCGCATGCCGATGGTGTTCAGCGCGGGCAGCATGGTGATGTAGGCATGGACCGCGCGCTGGTAGAACAGCTCGTCACGCAACGTTTCGGCTTCCGCCTGGGGCAGCCAGTTGCCGTTGTTGAGCTGCTTGACCAGGGGCGACGCGTCCTGGGCCATGACGGGGGAGATCGAAAGAACTGAAGCCATCGCGGCCACAGCGAGCAAGCTTGTCTTCAACTTCATCGTGGTCTCCTTTTGTAACCCGGCCGACATTCATCAGTCGCTCAACCCGTCGTAACCGGCGTCCAGATGCCAACCGCCGGCATCGAGGCCGGTCGCGACGCGCGACAGGAAGTGAGAAAGGCTTGGTGCGACGACCGTGCGTTCCGGCCGGTCGTAGAGAAACCAGATGATCTGGCCGTAACGCTCGGGGCGCTCCAGGCGCAGGTCGATGCAGTAATGGTCGCCGCGCGGTGCGCCAAAGAGCGGCAACCAATCAGAGGACCATGCCACCGCCTTGAGGGCTGACCGGCCATTGCCGTTCGCGACCAGGCGCAGAGCGTCCGAATTGTCGTAGCGCAGGCAGAGATCTTCCCAGGCCACCGCGACGAGATCGAGCGGTAGCCAGCGCTGGTTGAGATAGAGGGCCGGCGCCCCTTCCGGCTGGCCGTCATGCGCGGCATAGAGAGCCCGCACATCCGGTGGCAGCAGTCTCCCGAGCTTGCTCTCGATCCGTTCCACCGTAGCCGCCGCGGCTGCCGGGCGAAAGATCGGCAGGCGGTCGGGATGGTTGCGGGCCACCCACGCCTCGATGCGCGTCAGCGGCTGGACTGCATCAAGCGTGATCGACATGGCAGCCCTCTGTTCAGAGCGGAGCGGTTCGATATGTCGCAAGGTAAGCTGATCGCGTGGGAGCCTAACGACGCCACACCCGGCCGCAAGACCACGTCCGTGCCAAAAAGTTGACTCAGCGTGCCAACCGCCCGCGATTTTGCGTCATGCCGGGAGATTGCTGTGAAGTCTTCGACCATCGACAGCAGTGAATTCTCGACCCGGCAGTTCGAGGAATGGCGCGAGAGCATCGCCGTGGTCTTCGATGTGGAACGGCCCGTCGAAGACAGTAGCCAACCCTTTGCCGCAGATGTGCGGGCCTTTCAGCTCGGCGACATGGTCGTCACCGACGCAAGGCTCGGCGAGCAGCGGTATCTCAGATCTGCTGCGCGGGTTCGCCGTGACGGCATGGATCACATCGTCCTGAACCTGTATCGGACGGGCGGCTGGCGAGCGCAGACGGCGCTGGGCGAATTCGAGGGAGCTGCAGGGCAGGTCTCCGTGCTCGATCTCTCCTGCGAACTTGTCAGCGACGAACCGACCTCCGATCTGGTCGCGCTCTTCTTGCCCCGATCACTGCTCGATGACCGCCTCCCCAACATCGGAGCTCTGCACGGGCGTGCACCTTCTGGCCCCTATGCGGCCCTGCTCGCCGACTACATTGATCTGCTGGCGCGGAGGCTGCCGAACCTGCCAAGAGGAGAGGAAAAGGCTCTCAGCAACGCTACCTGCGAGATGCTGGCAGCCTGCCTGGCTCCCTCGCTCGCCAACATCGAAGCTGCTCGTCCCGGGTTGGAATTGCTCGTGCTGTGCCGCGCGAAACGCTTTATCGACGCGCACCTCGGCTCGGAAGAGCTGACGCCGGACGCGATCTGCAGTGCTGTGGGCGTGTCCCGTAGGACGCTTTACAGGGTGTTCGACCATGAGGGCGGTGTGCAGCGCTACATTCAGGTCAGGCGGCTGGACCGCATCAAGACAGCGCTGTCCGACCCGAGGGAGACGCGACGCATCCTTGATGTGGCCTCGGATTTCGGGTTCTCGCGCGGCGATCACTTCGCCCGCGCCTTCAAGCTCCAATACGGGCAGTCCGCGCGGGACCTGCGCGAAATGGCGCGCCAGAGAACGCCGGCCATCGAAACCACGGAGAGGCCAGCTGATGGCCATGGCTTCGATGCGTACATTCGTGAACTCCACCGGTAGCGAGCCACCAACAAGCGGACGAGGTCAGCGTCCAATTTGTTCCGGAAGTGGACACGCTGAGCGACCGCAAATGGTCGAGATGGCCATTCAGCCTGCAAGTTTGGAATGTCCGGTTTCGGGCGGCGAGCCAATGTCGGCTAGTGGCGCACCGCGACCTCCAGCATCCGCCGCTCTGAGAATGACCGGCTTGGGTGGATTCCCGGCACGAACCGAATGTTTGCATATGGCGCCCCGGCCGTGGTGCAGGCGTTCCACACGATCCAGACGCGCCGCATTTCCGCCCCTTCGACCGCGCCACGAAAACCACACTCTTCAAAATCGCACTCTTCCATGAAGCCCGGCGGGCACAGGGGGGTTGCCGCTGTCGCCTAGTCAATTCGCGCCAATTCCCGGGGACGGGCCTTGCCATCGCGCGCCAAAACCGACGGTGATCGGAATCGAGTGCCGCATCGGGCTTTGTGCCAATATGCGGCGCTTCTTCGAAAGTGAATTGATCAGGCGTTCATTGAAGCGGGTACAGGCAGCCATGGGCCATCATCTGATGGACGGCTCCCGGCGAGCCGCGCTGCTTGTAAAGTGGTTCCGTGACGATCGCCGCACATTTCAAACCGTCAGGTCGAAGACGTCCTGCATCTTCACTTCGCGTCAGGCATTGAAGCCGTGGCCGACAAACTCAGCTCTGGCGAATGCCGAAAGCCCGCCTGTAAAGCCCGCTGAACGCGCCGTTGATGTCAGCCGTCGCGGCAATATTGGTCCTTGGGCCAGAGAACAGCTGGACCACCAGCTGACGATGCTCGTTAGGCTCCGGATGCAGCACGAACTCGCGGATGTCGCCCGCCCCGCCGCGCGCCGAGGCTGCGACCCAGCCGATATCTGGAATGAGAATCCGAAAGCGGATCGCCGTCTTGATTCCATCGCTCTCGCCGTCAAAGCGCAGCCGCGCACGGCGCGTCGACAGATCGATGATCGTGCATGCGCTGAATCGTCCGTCGTGCCAGATGAAGCTGCCGGCCTCGATCACGAAGCGCTCTTCCTCTCGGGGCAGTTCGAAGCAGATGAGGAATGCGACGAATGTCATGAACATCGAGAAGCCCGCCCATAACAGATTGAAGAAATCGATTGGAGAGATCTCGCTCGATGAGTAAGGGCTGATATAGGCCCAGACGACGCTGGTCGCCGACAGCAGCGTCATGCTGCCGAAGACCGCAGCCATCTTCCAGCGGACGACCATTAGCGAGCGATCGCCGCCCTTGTCCGTAACCTTGAATGGCCGCCCGAAGGGTCGGATCATCGCCGAGACGAGGGTGACGGTGATCGCCAGAGCGGTGATCGTATGCGTCACCTCCATGAATATCGGCAACGTCCGGGCTCGGGAGACCCAGCCGTTGTAAGCCCATAACGAGATCAACGCCGGAAGGCCGTAGCGTAGGAAGGTCAGGTAATCAGCCTCGAACGCCGGCAAGCCCACGAACCAGTAGATCGCCGGGGCGATCAGCATCAGCACGATGAACGGCTTACAGAACCAGTTCAGCAGCCCATGCACGAACTGCAGACGCTGGATGAAGCTGTATCCGGTCCCGAAGATCGGCCCGTCCTTCAGCAGCGCCACCTGGACGGTGCCAAGGCACCAGCGCATCCGCTGGGAGATGTATTCCGGCAGGCCTTCCGCCGACAGCCCTACACTGAGGCGCTCGTTGAGCCAATGCGTGCGATAGCCTTTTCGCATCAATGTGTAGCTCAGATTGAGGTCTTCACAGATCGCCTCGTCGGGAAAGCCGCCGATCAGCTCCAGCCGGTCGCGCCGCACCAGAAACGAGGTGCCGACGCAGAAGGCACAGCCCCAGGCATCCTTCGCGGGCTGGAAAACGTCGAAGAAGATGCGCTGATCATCGACCCAGCTGCGTTGCACCATCAGATTATGCTGGATCGGGTCGGCATTGTAGAAGAACTGCGGGGTCTGGACGACCGCGGCCTGCGGATCGTGGAGCAGCCCCACCATCCGCTTGAGGATGTTCGGCTGCGGCGCGAAATCGGCGTCGAGGACGAGAATGAGCGGCGCGTCGGTCTCGAGGGATGTGGCGCGCAGGGCATTGTTCAGGTTGCCGGCCTTGGCACCGTGGTTGTTCGCGCGCTTCAGATAGCGAGCGTCGACCTCCGCACACAGCTGCTCGACCCATGGGCGACGCGTATCGTCGAGAACCCAGACGGTCTTGGGTTCGTAATCGATCGCTAAGGCCAGCAGGATCGATTTCTCGAGAACCTCGATCGGCTCATTATAGGTGCAGATGAAGATGTCGACCGCCGGCCAGCGGTTAAGCGAGTTTCGGAGTTCGAGCGCGACGTCGGCTTCCGGAGAACGATCGATTCGCCGCAGCAGGATCATGATGGACAGAAGCGTGTAGAGGATCGCGATGAACTCGCAGGCGAAGAAGATGGTCGGCCACAGGCGCTCGACTGCCGTGCCGGCCTCGGGCAGCGTGTCGGTCCAGCGCCAGATCGTATAGATCACGATCAACCCTGCCGTAACCGTCGAGAACAGGATGCGGTCGAGCATCCGCTCGGGCTTGAGCAGGAGGCACAGCAGATAAAATCCGAGAATGACTCCGAGATCGAAGATCAGGACCGTGACGACGTCGCTGGGGGCCTCAAACATCGATCTACCCGAACCGCCGCGAGATGAAGGGATTCCAGCGGTTCGCGGCCAGCGCCGCCCAGGCCGTGGCTCCCAAGTGAGGCCGCCGGAAATAGAAGAAGTCCTCGAGCGTGCTGCCCGGCCCGATCCTCAGCCCCGTCGTCAGCCGCTCCTCCCGCGTCGCATAGAGCCAGCCGGAGGGTGCGAGCTCGGCAGCGAGGCCATTCAACAGCTCGTCGGCACTCTTCTGCTGCCCGACGACCTGGTAGGTCAGGGCGGCCTGTGCTGTTCCCTCGACCCAAAGGCCGTCTCGGTCCTCGTTGAAGTCGAACCCGCCGGCGACCGCCATGCGCGTCTCGGCGCAGGCCAGCGCCCGCCGCCAGGCCGGTGGGCCGTCCGGGACCGCAAGGACCGGCCAGAGCTGCGTATCCAGCGCGACGCGAACCGACCCGTTCATGCGCCCGTCCGGCTCCCGGCCAAGCGCAAAGCAGCCGGGCTGCTCCAGAAAGGCCTCGTCCAGGAACGCTCGCGATGAGCGCATCAGACCGGCGAAGCGCTGGTCGCCCGTGGCGCGGCCATACCAGAGCGTCACCGCGTAGACGTCGAGATTGTGCTCTGTAGATTTCCAGGCCAGCCGCGTCTGCACGGGATCGAACCCATCGACACCGCCGGCAACCCCCGCCCCAGCCGTGCCCGCCGCGTGAGCCTTGACCCAATTCATCAGCGTTCCTGTTGCCGCCAGGTAACGCGCATCGTCGGTCGTGTCTGCCAGCGTCAGGAGCGCCAGCGCGACCCAAGCGACGTTTCCAGTAGCCGTGCCGTTTTGATAGCCATCTTCCGCCCAGCCCTTGATCGCAGGCTCCCACCAGCCTGGAAGCAGCACGACCGGTTGCACGATGCCCGCCCGGTAGGCATTGCGGATCCGTCCATCGCGAAAGCCGCGATCGTGGTCGATGGCATGGACGAACGCCTCGCCGATGCGGCGAGCCTGATCGAGCGCACCGCAGGAGACCAGCGCAATGACGGCAAGCGCATTGTCGTAGGAAAAGGCTGAGCTTCGCAGCGGCAGTGGCACTGCGCCTTCGAACGGCCCGGGCTGGTAGCTAGCCAGAAAGACGGGCTGACCGTCCTTAGAGGCGGCATCGACCGCTGAGGCGAGTGACCGGCAGATCGGCTTGCCGAGCGCGTGGCGATCCTCCTGCGCCTCGGCAGTCATCGTCAGGGTCGCCAACGTCAGGACAGTCGCCAGCGCGGCCCAACGGAGCATGGCCTTAGTCTTTAGCCTTGGTGCGTGATACCGGCGCGGCCACGGCTTGGCCTCCACCGAAGATGCCGCCGATCGCATTGGAAAGCGACCGCCAGACCACAGAGGTGGACGGCACCCATCCGTTCACGCGTGTCACCGTGACCCACTGTCCGACATTGCAGGCCGTCGCGACCGAGCGCCCGGGCCGCTCCGAGGGCTGGCTCTCGACGGGATCGGGCGCGATCAGCACATAGAGTTCGCGACGCTCGGTCTGCGGGAACGGCACCGCATATTGCTGGTCCGTCTTCTCGCTGGTCTTCGGCAAGACCTCGCGCACTGTTCCAAAGCGCCTGCCAAGGCGATCTCCCTCAATGCGCAACCGGTTCCCGACACCGAGATTCTGCGCCTGGCGATAGGAGAAAATGGCCACGACGAACGCATCCTCGCAGCTCACGACCGAGGCCAGCGCGTCGCCGGCATTGACGTGGCGGCCGACAGTTGCTCCGACGGCGAGGATTTCCCCGCTGCTCTGCGCCGCGACCGACATGCCGGACAGGCTTGCAAGGCGCGTCCGCTCTGCATCCAGCAGTTTTTGCTGGTCCACGAGGCTGGCTTCCAGTTCGGTATGCTCGATCTTCAATCGCTCGGCATCGAATCCGACGTCGCGTGTCTTCTGCGCAAGAGTTGCCAAGCCGACCAGTTCGTCGCCGACGAAGATGCTCTTGGACAGCGCTTCCAGTTGGATCATCTTCTGGTTCAGCTTCGCGGTCTCGGCATCCTTCTGGAACAGGGCTGCTCGGTATTGCTGCTCGCTGGGCTTCAGCACCTGCGCGCTCGCGATGTTCCGGGCGACCAGCTCGGTCTGGCGATCGACAACCGATTTTTTCTCCAGTCCCGATGAGATCGAAGCCGATAGTTTGGCTTTCAGCTCGATGATCTGCTGATTGAATATGTTGGTCAGTTGCTCCTTCTCGGACGCGATGGCCCGATCGAGCGTCGCCAGATAGGCGAGGTTGGATTGATATTTTCGCTGAGCGGCGAGGCTGCGTTCGCGCGTCTCCGCCATCTTGCTTTCAAGCTGGATCAGCGTGGTGCGATCGACTCGCGAATTCGAGATCGTGGCGACGACAGCGCCACTCTGCAACTCCTCACCCGCGCGAACGCGTATCGAGTCGATCGTGCCGGAGATAGGTGCGGTCAGCAAAGAAATCGGGGCATTGATCACTGCCCGATCGGATTGGTCAGCGATAACTGGCGGCAGCGCGGCAGTCAGCATCAGGATAGATAGAATTCCTGCCACAACTAAGCTGAATGCCTTCAGTATGCTGGAATAATTATCTCGACGTAAATTTTCAAACGCTGATCGACGCAGAGTATTAATTCTATCAGAATTCGATTTTAGAATATCAAAAGCAACGCGTTTTGCGTTCTCAAAACTACTGGGTTTAGAATGAAACATGTCTTGCCCCAGTCAATCAGAGAAAAGACGTCAGGCATCGAGATAGACCATCATGCTGCATCGCAACAATTGCACGGTGCCTGCATTGCGCGGTGCAAGCAAGGCGATATTTTAACCAATTATTAATATTTGTGCCTAAACAAGCTGCTTTCGCGCGCTCATCCGTGTAAATTTTGTTGTCCGAAGGGGCGGGATCGCTGGCGCTCGGAAACTCATTGCGCGCATCGCTGTGTGGGTCCGCTTTCAGGCCACCCGCCAACTTCCGCTCCTGGCGCACACAGATAGCTTGAATTTCGCTATGCCGCCTTCAAGAACGCAACGACATCGTCGAGCGTGGGCGCCTGCCACTGCAATAGCCTTGAAAGCGCGGTCGCTGTGCCGGCGTGGCCTAGTCCCGGATAGATCTTCAGCGAGACCGACTTGGCACCTGCACTCTTTAGAGCCTGCGCCAAGCGCTCGCTGTTCCGCGGCAGAACAGTCGTGTCCTCCGATCCTGTTGCCAGAAAGATCGGCGGCGCGTCGCGACGTGCGAAATTGATCGGCTGCGTCCGGGCGGGGTCGCGAGCGGCTCCAAACGCCGCCTTCGTCACGTCGATGTCGAAGGGCAGAAAATCGTAAGGACCGGAGAGACCGACAGTGGATCGGATATCGCTTGCACGCATTCCGACAGCGGCAAGGTAGCGCTGATCCAATGTCAGCATCATCGCGTTGTAGGCGCCGGCCGAATGCCCCATCACGTGCAGCGCTCGCGGCTCTCCACCGGAGCGGGCGATGTTGTCGCGCACGAAGCGCAGCGCCAGCGCGCCATCCTCGATGAAGACCGGGAAGCGGACCTCGGGCACCAAGCGGTAATCCGCGATCACCGTGACGAAGCCACGTGCAGAAAGCGCGTCTCCGACAAACGAATAGGTTTCCTTGGCCCCGTTGGCCCATGAGCCGCCATAGATGAAGAAGACCACCGGCTTTTGCGCGTTCCCGCCGCCGGACGGAACATAGATGTCCATCCGCTGTCGGGGATGCGGACCATAAGCCACATCACGCGCGCCTTCGTTCACGCCGCCGGGGCGTAGGGCTGCGCAGCCAGGCAACGTAAGCCCGGCGAGTAGCGGTAGGATCGTGCGTCGGGCAATTCCGGTCGTCATAGTCGCCTGAGGCCGGGGAGACATCGCAATCTATACGCTTGGCCCGTCGGCATGGATCTGCATCCACTCCTTGGCGCGATGCGGGGAGTAGCCTGTGGGGTTTGTGGCGCAGTTTAAGCTGCGCGAGCGAGATTTCCCTCGATCGCGGCCAATGCCCGCTCCAGAGAAGCAGGTCGGATCGAAAGCCGTGCCGACATCCGCCCGCATAATACCAAGTGCGCGATCCAACGGCATCGCCGCGCGATAAGGCCGATCGGCAGTCAGCGCGTCGAACACATCGGCCACGGAGACGATACGTGTCTCGGGCGCTATCGCATCGCCCATCAAGCCACGCGGATAGCCCTTTCCGTCCAGACGCTCATGATGACTGCCGCCGATCACGGCCATCTCGCGGAACGCAGGCACGCGGGCCAGAATTGTCTCTGATAACGCGGCATGGTTGCGCATTGCCCACCACTCCGCATCATCCAGCTTCGCGTTCTTGTCGAGGATCGTGTTGGAGACACCCAGCTTTCCGACATCGTGCAGGAGGGCAGCTCGCTTAAGCCAGCGACGACGTTCCGAGGTAAATTCGAGCTCGGCCGCGATCATGTCTGCGTAGACCGCGACCCGCTCGGAGTGGCCGGAGGTGAAGGGGCTTTTGGCATCAATGATCTGAGCAAACGCACGGGCGATGTCGTCGAGATAGTCCTCGTCGACGACGATCGGGCTGGGTGGTGCCAGCTTGAAGACAGCTTCCTCGATGCCTTCCGAGGCCAAGGTCTCCCAGAATCCGGGCTCGGCCGCGGCCGCCTCGAAGGAGGCGACGATTTGAGGATCGAACCATGTACCCGAGCGCGCTCGCACCTCCGCGATGGCGGCCGCGGGGCCCGCTGTCGCGTGAAACACATCCACGACCTGCGCGAGGAGCGCCACGCGGGCATAGAGGGGGATCGCTGGGCCGGCGACACGGTCGGGCCGTCCACCGCCGTCCCAGTGTTCGTCGAGGGCGTGGATGGCTTCGCAAACGCTCGCCGGAAAGCGCAGTTGTCGAGCGATCTCAGCGCCGCGCTGACAGCGTGTCTGGATCAGGTCTTGGACGATGGCCCCGCCATTCTGAAGGATGTTGAGCACCGCGCGAAAGCGTTCGGCTAGTCCCGACTTTAGGCCGGTATGGGAGAATACGAAGCCGAGCACCTTCGGCAGACTGTCGCTAACCGTCTTGAAGTCGCGCTTGAAGCTGAGGTCGTCCGAAAGATAGAGTTCGCAGATGCGCGCCGCATTACTGGAGCAGCCGAGATCCTTCAGCATCACCGTGTGGTAGAGTTCCCAGAGCTGTAGTTCGGGCAGGGACACTTTGCGGCCGACGTGAAAGCCGATCCATGTAGCCCGTACGCAATGCCCGACGGGCTGGCCCTCCGTAAGGTCGAGAGCGTGACTCAAGGCTCCGAGAATTTCCGAGAGCTGAACGGTCCCGGAGTCCCCTTCATCGCCTGACACGATCCGCATCGCTATTGTCCAGCCAATCGCCCTTCCCAGCGCAGAAATAGCTGCACAACTTTATCAAAGCGTTGCGCTATAACCGCTTCAGCCTGGACATCTAACGGACCATAGGATCGACACGAAGGCGCGCCTTGCTGCCCCCCGGGAGCAACCTAGGTCGAGCCCGCTCCTCCCGAATGGCCAACGGTGCTTTGCGAAGAAGCTGAACGTGGATCCTTCCAGCGTCGGCTGTGGACCGAGAGTGGCCACTCGGCCTCAGCAATCGGACGGTCCGCTTTCCGGCAATATCCCAATGTCAGGAAGTGGCGCCGCCCAGCCATCACCGAGGCATCAGATCGAAAAGTCGCGCATTGGCAGGTTGCCTGATCTGGTTAGCGCACCAAACCACAGCGCCTTGCCCGCGAACTTCGTCGAACCTTCGCTTCAGCTCGCTATCGAGCGCAATTCGACCGGCTTCCGGCCCGAGTACCTCATTGGCCGCGTCGGTCATCGCTTTCGCCGCCTTGGTCGCCAACTCGATATTGACGCGCTGAGTTGGCGGACAGAACTCCAAGATTGCGGCGTAGAGGCTGGCTGATCGGGCAATGCCTTCAGTCGTGATTTTTTGAGCCGTGGCGGGTGTCGTCAGGATGAAGATCGCCACCATGACGGCGACGCGCATTTTGGTAGACATCGACGTCATTCTTAAATGTCCGATGGCTGGTCTGGGGCGCTCTACCGCCATAGCGCAATCAGGCAGGGCCAAGGCGCGCCTGCGAAACTACTCACTGGAAAATTGATCCTTCCGCGGCATTGCAATGCGGCATTTTTTCGCTGCGCGGATGCGTTGACCGTGGAGTTTGGTCACCCGGAAGGCGGCGTTCGAGGTTGGACCAACGTTTGCGAAGGTTCGGTCCCCGGCAAGCACCCAAATTCTGCTCCTGGCGCGACCCGGTGGTTGACCTCGGTACAATTCGGTCAATTTCATCGCGGTACTGTTATAGATCAGATCATCAAGTGCGAGCACGCTGCAGGAGCGGATTGTGACCGAGCGATTTGAACGGCACCGCCAACCCTGGACCTCTGAGGAGCTCCAGAAACTGAAATTGCTTGCTGGAAAGGGCATGGCCCTGAAGGCGATTGCGAAAGCAATGACCCGCAGCGAAGAGTCCATAAAGGATCGTGCAAAGCTCGACGGCATCGGTATCGCCAAACTCCGCTAGCGTAGGAGGTTCTGGAGGCGACATCTCGCGTCAGAGCCGCAGGCGTCCGCTCTCGGGATAGGCGGCGACATCAGCTTGTGGCGCGACAATACCCGAGACGTCAGCGGGCGAAGCAAGCGCAGGTCGCAAGCAGAGGCGTTTGGCCAAACGGATCACGCTGGGCTCGCTTACAGTCCTCTTATGCTCAAGCGGCGGCCAAGTCGTCTGGAGGCAGTACCCGGCCGATAACAGCCAAATGGCGGTCGCTGAAATTTACGACCGCAAAGACAACCTCGGCTCCGTCTTCGCATTGCAACGTCAGACGCCCCCAAAGTGCAGATGGATCTATTTCGGTGGTGTCACAGAGCAGGTAGCCTGTCCGAGTGTCGTCGTAGTCACCGCCGAACTGGTAGTCGACGGCAATCCTGCCCGCGCGGCGCAGCAGGAGCGAGCCTTTTCCGGTGATCATCGAGTGTCTCCACCTGGCGGCGTCAATACGCGCCGCTAGCGGTCATTTCCAAACGAGGCATGGAGACAACTGCAGGATCGATCATGCTCCTTTCGCGTGGCGTGTTTATGTCATTGTTGGAAACCCGGGCCGCAGAGAGTGGTCGACAACGTCCGGTTCCGGACCGCGAGCCAACGTCCGAGACTGGCGCATTTCGCCTTGACCAGTGACGGTGGTTCTAAGTCCATTATGCCACAAAACTTTGCAATGCGGCCTTGACCGCCCGAGGGCTATACGGCTTGGCAAAGAACAGGCCGCGATCCGGCATGTCGTCCTCGTGCACGGTGCGGTGTCCCGAGACGATGATGATTTCAATCGGCGGCCAGCGGTCGCGAGCAATCTGGGCAAGCTTCACGCCGTCCATGGATCCAGGCATGTCGATGTCTGTGAACAGGATGTGGATATCAGGGCGCGAAAGCAGGATTTTGATAGCCTCGTCAGCATTCGTGGCCTCGACTGCTTCGAAGCCGGCCTGTTCAATCAGATCGACCGCGTCCATCATCAGAATTGGCTCGTCCTCGACCACGAGGACGATCTGTCTGGCGGGGACCTGCGCGGTAGCCATGGGGCGCCTCAATGCTGGGTAAGCAGACTCAACGGAGCCAGGAAAGTCCCCACCAGCCCAGTTGAATCGTAACTGAGCTCTGCCTTGCCGGTTCCGACCAGGCCGGACGAAATCAGCCGCGACCCGAAACCCTTGCGCTCAGGTGAAATCGCGGGCGGACCGCCGATCTCGCGCCATATCAGTCGCAGCATCGCCTCGCTGGTCTCGCGCTCGACCGACCAAGCAATCTCGATCTTGCCTTCGGGCACCGAGAGGGCGCCGTACTTGATCGCGTTGGTCGCGAGCTCATGCAGCAGCATCGATAGCGAAAGAGCTGCCTTGGGACCAAGCTTGACGTCAGGTCCAATGGCCGAAATGCGCTCCGACTTAGCATGCAGCGCGAGACCGCTCTCGATGACGGTGCGGATGCGCGCTGAAGACCAGCTGTTTTGGAGCAGGACGTCATGGGCGCTGGCCAGAGCGAGCAGCCGGGCGTGGAAGGCCTCGACCGCTTCCTTCTCTGTGACACCACGCAAGGTCTGCTTGGCGATGGCGGCAACCATGGCGAGCGTGTTCTTCAGGCGATGGCTGAGCTCCTGATTGAGAAGCGCCTGCTCCTCCTCCGCCCGGATTCTGGCGACACCGGCGTAGACACGCTCGGCAACCGCTTCGACGAACGCGACCTCCGCCGGCGTCCAGGTCCGGGCCGTCTCGTGATGGACGAAAAAGCAGCCGATCAGCTGAGCTCGCCGCATCAGCGGGATCTTGATCTTGGCGTTGGTGCCGATGACAGCGTAGCCCTCGCTGTCGCCGCGCAGCCAATGCGCGGCCGCAATGTTTGACACGACCAAAGGTTGCCCCGTGCGCAGGAACTTGGCCGTGCCATGAAACGCCGCGAGGCTGTGGTGGCCGACGAGACTCTCTATGCCCGGAGCGCACCAATCCGACTGAACGTCGAACAAGTCGGCGGGGATGTCGATCGCCGCATAGCCCACCCGGCTCACGCTCAAATTCTCGCCGAGCATCCGCGCTGCCTCGCCGACAATTTCGGAGACGCTTTCAGCCTCCCGGATCATCTCGCCGAGATCGATCAACACCTGCTGACGCAGTTCGGCGAGCTTGCGCTCGGTGATGTCCGACACCGTCCCTGTGAAGCGAAGCGGAGAGCCGTCTGCGCCGGTGATGAAGCCACCGCGACGGGCGATCCAGCGCAGTGCGCCGTCATGTGCGCGTTTGATGCGGTACTCGGTCATAAGCTGGCTGACGCCAGCTGTTCGATCGTCTCGGTTCGATTGCTTGCCCTGGTCGTCCGGGATCAGAAGTTTTTCGAAGACGCCCGCATCGTAAGCTGGTGCGGGTTCGACGCCGAAGATCCGGCACATCTCTGCGGAGGGCGTGATCTCGTTCGTCGCGAGATCGATGTCGAAGATGCCGACCCGCCCCGCTTCAGTCGCCGCTTGCGACCGTTCCGCGCTCTCCCGTTCAAGGGCGTTGCTCGCCTCCCGGTAAAGCGAGCCGATCCGCATTTCGATCAGTGCAACGGCCTGATCGGCAAGGCCCTCCAGAACTTTGACCTGAGCCGCGTTCAAGCCTTTCGGGCGAGGTTCGGTATCGATGACGCAAAGCGTGCCGATGGCATGGCCGTCCGACGTCTTCAGCAGAGCCCCGGCGTAAAAGCGGATACCTGGGTTATCGGTGACGAGCGGATTGGCGGCGGTTCTGAGATCGAGCGACAGATCGGGGATGATCAGCGTCGAACCGTGCCGAAGAGCATGCGCGCAGACGGAACTGTCGAGGTTCGTCTCACAGGGCTCGAAGCCGCTGCGTGCCTTGAACCACTGCCCGTCCTTGTCGACCAGGCTGATCAACGCGGTCGGCGTGTTGCAGACCGTCCTCGCGATCGACACCAGCCCATCGAAGGCTGGTTCCGGCGCGGTGTCAAGAATGTCGAGGTTACGGAGCTTTTCGAACCTGGCTGCTTCGCCCGTGACAGATAGCGGTGGGATGGTCATCGAGCAGGTCGTCCGGTCTCGCTTTGCCATCAATCGCGGGCGCGCGAGCATAGCTATGCCAACGCCGCCCGTGAATGTCATTTGCTATGCGCTAGCCCCCGTCGCGGTCGAAACCGAACAGGACGGACGTTGCCCTTCCAGATTTAGCCGTTGACGATCGTTCCGCCGTTCGGATGTAGCACCTGACCCGAGATATAGCTGGCATCTTCACAGGCTAGGAACAAGAAGCTCGGCGCGACCTCGTTCGGCTGCCCAGGGCGCTTCATCGGCGTGCCTTCCCCGAAATGCTTCAGCTTCTCCGGGCTGGCGCCGCCCATCGGATTGAGCGGCGTCCAGATCGGACCCGGCGCGACCGCATTGACGCGAATGCCATCACCGATGAGATTTTCGGAGAGCGCGCGGGTGAACGATGTGATGGCGCCCTTTGTAGAGCTGTAATCCAGCAATTCAGGTGAGCCCTGATAGCTCGTGATGGACGTGCAATTCACAATCGCGGCGCCCTTCTTCAGATGCGGGCGAGCTGCCTGAGTCATGAAGAACATGCCGAATATGTTTGTTTGAAACGTCCGCCGCAGTTGGGCCTCGGTAATGTCGCGAATGTCCTGGTCTGGATGTTGCTCGCCGGCATTGTTTACGAGGATATCCAGACGGCCGAATTCAGCAATCGTCGAATCGATCGCGCCCTCGCAAAAGGTCTTGTCACCGACATCGCCGGCAATCGCGATGGCGCGGCGTCCTTCCTGCTCGACGATGCCGATCGTTTGCTTGGCATCCTCATGTTCAGAAAGATAGACGATCGCGATGTCCGCCCCCTCGCGCGCATAGAGTGCAGCGACCGCCCGGCCGATGCCACTGTCGGCACCAGTGATCAGGGCAACCCGGCCGTGCAAGCGCCCCGAGCCAGGATACCGAGGCTGCCAGGCCGGCTTGGGGTCAAGTTCGTGCTCATTGCCCGGCAGGCCGTCTTCATGGATCATTTTTGCCTTGGCGCTCATGGCATCCTCCTATGCTTGGAGAGCCAACCGAGATACCGCCAAAGAGTTCAATCGAAACGCGGCCAATCGCGGATTCTGTTTCCGAAAAAAAACTTCCCCGGACCGTCGCGGCAGATCGCCAGCGCATTACCAGTCGGCAGTATCGATTTCGCCTGCTAACGTTGCCGCCAAGACAGGTGGCGGGTGAGGCAAGGGATTGTGGCGCAAGATGTGAAGGAGGTAGCGCGCCTTGAAGCGCTTTTCTCTTACGACATGCTGGATACTCCGCGCGAGAGTGACTTCGACGAGATTGCGGAACTCGCCTCGAAAATCTGCGAGACGCCCATCGCCGTGGTCAATCTCATTGCCGACGGCCGGCAGTTCTTCAAAGCCGAGGTGGGACTGGGCGTTCGTGAGACGCCGCTCGACTCGTCCTTTTGTGCCAAGGCGATACTCGAGGAAGACTTCCTGGTCGTTCAAGACGCTACGAAGGACCCCCGCTTCGACTGCAATCCGCTTGTAACGGGCGAGCCTGGTCTGCGGTTTTATGCCGGCGCGCTACTCAAGACGGCTGACGGGTATCCGATTGGCACGGTCTGCGTGCTCGACTTCAAGGCGCGGCCGCTCAGCCCGCTCCAGGAAACGACCTTGCGTGTGTTGGCACGGCAGGTGATGCGGCAGCTGGAGTTACGGCGGGTACTGCGCGAGCGCGACGAGGCTCAGGCGCAGCAGACGATCCTGAACAAGGAAATTGTACACCGAATGAAAAACACGCTGGCAATGGTCCAGGCCATCGCCAGCCAGACTCTGAAGGGCGTCACCGAACAGGACGCCGTCGAGGCGCTGGCACGTCGGATCGCTGCCCTTGGGACGGCGCATGACCAGTTGATGCAGGAGAACTGGACGGCAGCTCCGCTCCGCAGGATCGTTCGCCTACTTCTCAACCTCCACGATACCGAGGGGCGCATCGAATCGGACGGTCCAGACATCGAGCTCGGCCCGCGCGCCACGCTGTCGATTTCGCTTTTGCTGCACGAACTCGCGACGAACGCGGCTAAATACGGAGCCCTGTCCGCTCCAAACGGTAGGGTACTCCTGTCATGGCGTGTCGAGGACGGCGGCGATCCCACTATGATTATGAACTGGGAGGAGCGCGACGGGCCCGTTATCTCGGAACCGGAGGTCAAGAGCTTCGGAACCCGCCTCATTCGGCTTGGCCTGGTCGGTAAGGGCGGCGTTGAGAAAAGCTATCCGCCGACAGGTTTCGTCGCCGAGTTCCGGGCGACGCTCGAAGATATTCACGCTGTCTGAGCTTTGATCACACGCCCCTCGGCGCCCATTTATGATCCGACGCAGCGATCTGCCCGGGGAGATGTTCAGAGCCCACAAAAACAGTTCCGCAGCGGCGCGCATGACAGCGCAGACGCAGACCTGCATCGCCTTTGCGATCGTGGTGATCGGGCAACCTTCTTTTCAGCGGGCGCGGCATCAGCCGGGAATGTCCTCGCGCCGCTTCGGTTCCATTATCGGGCAACCGTCTCGCTCGGCTCGGAACCGAGCGGACATCCTGTAGGCGGGTTTGCGCAGCCTCATGATCGATCCGAGCGGACGATGGGCGGCAAGACCATGCCAAGGCGCGAAGGAAAGCCCATCGTCGAATGCTTTCGACTTTGCCTCACTCCAGGCCTCCTGCGGCTCGACGATCACACGCGCCACGGTGATGAACGGGCTTTTCTCTTCGGACCATTGCACCGTCGAGTCCTCGACCGGCATTGTTTCGAGATCGGTGCAGAGCTGGGCTCGTAATTCCCATACCGCGCCATTGTCTCTGAAAAACTCGTTGGCTGCCTGGCGAAGCCCATCCGGCTTATCGGCGAGATCAACCTGGGCATTCGTCAAAGCCGCGAGTTCCGGCGACACGGGAAAGAGCGCGAACTTGGCGATGTAGTCGCCGTAAAGCAGCGGGGCCTGCGTGTGGTAGGTTTCGCCAAGCGGATTTGTTTCCGGATGCCCACCCAATGCGACCAACGTGGCGCTCTTTGACCCACCCGCCTCGATCAAGCTCTCAACGCTCTGCAAAACCGTGGAGACGACCTTCTTGGCGCCCTCGAGCTTATCAGTCGTGGCCGCGACTAGCTTCAGGTTCTTCAGAAAGGCTTTCCCGGTCGGCGTCGCGAAAACCGGCCCATTGACCATCAGGAAGTCCTGCGTCGTCTCGTCTTCCGAGCCGCTCAGCCGCTCTCCAGGCACGCCGATGATCTTCAGGGCCAAGCCGCGCGGCAGCGAGACATTGTCGTCGAGCACGTCGCCGGGAATGGTCGAAACTCGCATGACCACCGGATAAGTCGCAGGCGTCGCAAAAAGGCCTTGCGCGAGCACTGGCGGTAGACCCGGCAGAATCTCGATCTCACCATGGAGAAGTGCGTGGCTCTTCGCATGCACGCTGCGGAGCGGACGCCCACCGTTCTCATATGTCGTCTCGCTGATCGAACGGAGGGTTGCGAGCAATTCCTCGGCCGTTGTGGCCTCGCCGTCTTCCGGTTGCTCGACAGCCACATGGTATCTGAGCGGGGCGATGGGCGGAGCTGACTGCGGCATGGCTGGATGTCCTTGAACTGGCGTTGCGGGAGGTCGGGGCAGCGGATCACATCAGCTTATCGAGGGTGATCGGCAGATCCCGCACGCGCTTGCCGGTGGCGTTGAAGATCGCGTTGGCGACCGCCGCGCCGGTTCCGGTGATGCCGATCTCACCAACGCCGCGCGCGCCCATCGGTGTGTGCGGATCGGGGATGTCGGTCCAAATCACGTCGATCTCCGGCACGTCGAGATGAACAGGCACGTGATATTCGGCGAGGCTCGGGTTCATGACGCGCCCGTTACGCTCGTCGAACTGGGTCTCCTCCATCAGGGCGAGCCCCATCCCCATGATGATGCCGCCTCGGAACTGGCTCGCGGCGGTTTTCGGATTGAGGATGCGGCCGCAATCGAAGGAGCCGAGGAAGCGAGAGACCCGCGGTTCGCCCGTGACAGCGTTGACCCGGACCTCGCAGAACATCGCGGCGTGGCTGTGCATCGACCAGTGCATGATTTCGAGTGGCTGCGGTGGCGCCGCTTCCACCGTGAGGGCTTCGCGTTGAGCGCGGCTTAGGATCGAGGCGTAAGTTTCAAAGCGTTCGGGCGCGTCGCGCTTGCATAAGCCCGCATTGCGGGCGCCAACGTCCTCCGCCTTCAATCCGGCCAGCGGCGAGTCATTGCCGGCGAGCGTCAGGAGCTCAGCGACCAGCTTATTGTAGACCGCGATCATGGACGCGCCGATCGCGGCGGTCTGCTGAGATCCGCCAGCCATCACCACACCTGGCAGCGTGGAATCACCGTAGTTGAAGCGGATCTTTTCCATCGGCAGGCCGAGCCTTTCAGCTGTGACCTGCGTCTGCACCGTGGCCGTGCCCATACCCATCTCGTGGGCGGCAATGTCGACGATCGCTTGGCCGTCGCGCGTCAGCGTCAGCCGTGCGGCGCCGCCGGGCATGCGATAATAGGGATAGGTGCCGGTCGCGCAGCCCATGCCGACGAGCCATTCGCCGTCTCGCACCGCGCCGGGCTGGGGGTTGCGCCGGCTCCAGCCGAAGCGCTCGGCGCCTGCCTGCCACGCCTCTACGATATGGCGCGCCGAGAAGGGCAGGCCCGAGGTTGGGTCCTCCTTCGGCTCGTTGCGGATGCGCAATTCGACTGGGTCGATCCCGAGTTCGTGGGCGAGTTCGTCCAGCGCGCATTCGAGTGCGAAGGTGCCAACGGCCTCGCCTGGCGCGCGCATGAAGGTGTTGCCCAGCATGTCGAGCTCAACCTGCTGCACGTCGAGCAGGATCGTCTCCGAGGCATAGGCGCTGCGCGTCGGCAGGATGAAGGGCTCGGGCATACCGTTATGCGGTGTCTTCGCCGTCACGCCGCTATGGATGAGGGCGGTCAGCCTGCCGTGGGGGTCAGAGCCGAGCGCCACCCGCTGTTTTGTTGGCGAACGGCCGCCGACGACGCGGTAGACGCCCTCGCGTGACAGGACGAGGCGCACCGGCCGGCCGACCAGCTTCCCCGCCGCGGCGGCGAGGATATGATGCTGCCAGAGGGTCTTGCTGCCGAAGCCCCCGCCGACGAAGGGTGAGGTCACGACAACCTGCTCCTCGGAGAGTTCGAAAACCTGCGCCAGCGTCCAGGCCGCATGGGCAACCATCTGCTGGGTGTCGTGAACGCGAAGCGTCTCGCCTTGCCAGGCTAGCGTGACGGCGTGGAGCTCAATCGGGTTATGATTATGGCGTGGCGTCGTATAGACCGCATCAACCTTGACCGGCGCCTCGGCGAGGGCCACCTCGGCATCGCCCTTGGCGTCGTGCAGCGGCTGGCCCATGAACGCTGCCGTCCGCGTGCCGCGCGCCTCCGCCTGTGCAAAATCGGTTTCTGCCGCTTCGGATTCATAGGTGACGCGGATCAGCGATATGGCGTGATCGGCCTCTTCCTGCGTCTCGGCGAGCACGACGGCGAGCGGCTGGCCGTTCCAATGGATGCGCTCGTCCTGCATTACCGGCAGATTATCACCGCCCGCGGCTTTCGCCGCCGACATGAACAGCGGTGTTGGCTTCAGTCTCGGAGCAGTGCGATGCGTCATGACCAGGACGACGCCCGATGAGGCCTCGGCCGCGGTGGTGTCTAGGGTTGCAATCCGGCCCTTCGCGACGGTGCTATAGGCGATGGCCGCATACACCATTCCGTGCATCGGGAATTCCGCCGCAAAGGGCGCGCTACCGGTGACCTTGAGCGGACCGTCGAGCCGCGAGATAGGCTTGCCAATAAGTCCGTGGCGGTGCTCGATCATCGGGTCTGGCTCGCCGCCGGGGATCCAGCTATCGGGCGCGAGCGCGACGGCCTTGGCCATAGCGGCCTGCGCCACGCCCTGGGCAAGCTGCTTGGCGTCTTCGATGATGCTCATGCGAGGTCTCCTGCCAGCTTCTCGAGTGTCGCGACCATCGTGCGGCGCATAAGTTCGATCTTGAAGCCGTTGTCCCTCACCGGCTCTGCCCCGGCGAGTTCGGCTTCAGCCGCGACGGAAAAGGCGGCCGCATCGGCGCGCGCGCCGCGCAAAGCTTCTTCGGCCTTCCGGGCTCGCCAGGGCTTATGGGCCACCCCGCCAAGGGCGATCCGCACATCCGAAACCCGGCCATCCTCGACCGAGAGCGCTGCGGCGACCGAGACGAGAGCGAAGGCGTAGCTCGCCCGGTCGCGCACCTTGCGGTAGTTGGATCGCGCTGCGAGCGACGAAGCGGGCAGCGTGATGCTGGTGATCAACTCGCCGGGTTGGAGCTGCGTCTCCAGATCGGGCCGCTCGCCTGGCAACCGATAGAATTCGGTCAGCCGAACGTTGCGTTCCCCCTTGGTGCTGTTCAGATGCACCACGGCATCGAGGGCCACCAGGGCGACGGCCATGTCCGAAGGATGGGTCGCGATGCAAGATGAGGAAGCGCCGAGGATGGCATGGTTGCGGCTGAAGCCGCCGATGGCTTCGCAGCCCGCGCCGGGCTCGCGCTTGTTACAGCGTGAGCCGTCATCGTCGTAAAAGTAGCTACAGCGTGTGCGCTGAAGCAGATTGCCTCCCACAGTCGCCATGTTTCGAATCTGCGCGCTCGCTCCCGACAGGATCGCGCGCGCGAGCATGGGGTAACGCCTGCGCACGAGACGATGTTCGGCCAAAGCCGTATTGCGAGCGGCCGCGCCGATAACGAGCCCGCCATCGTCATCCTCCGCGATCTCCGTCGAGAGTCCGGTCACGTCGACGAGCCTCTGCGGCCGCTCGATTGTCTCGCGCATCAAGTCGACAAGATTGGTGCCGCCACCGAGATATTTGGCCGCGGGCACGGCTCCGCGGCGCACCGCATCGGCTACGTCCACGGCACGCTCGTAGCTGAACGGGTTCATCGCGCGGCCTCCCCAAAGACGGATTTGATGGCGTCGATGATGCCGTTATGGGCGCCGCAGCGGCAGAGATTGCCACTCATGCGCTCGCGTAGCTCGTCTCGATTGGGCTCGATCGCGTCGGCGCCGAGATCCTGGGTGACATGGCTTGGCAAGCCGCGTCTCAGCTCTTCGTCCATCGCGACCGCCGAGCAGATCTGGCCGGGCGTGCAATAGCCGCATTGGAAGCCGTCATGCTCGATGAAAGCCTGCTGGAGCGGAGCGAGCGCATCGAGCTCGCCGAGCCCCTCTATCGTGGTGATATCGCGGTCTTGATACTGCACTGCCAAGGCGAGGCAAGAATTGATGCGCTGCCCGTCGGCCAGCACGGTGCAGGCTCCGCAGGCGCCTTGATTGCAGCCTTTCTTCGAGCCGGTCAGGCCGAGATGATCGCGTAGAAGATCAAGCAGGGATGTTCGAGGATCGACATCGATCTCGATAGACGCCCCGTTGACGGAGAACCGCATGCCACGCTCCCGGACTGGATTTTCTCTTCACTCCAGTTCGCAAACGCAGCGGCCGCTAATCTGTTCACTCCCATCTTTTCTCAAAGCGGCGCGATTGAAACCGTGATCGTCGTGCCCGCTTCCGGACGGATCCGATTAAGCGCGCGCTCGTGCATTGCAGGGATCACAACGGCCCCCGATTTTGGCGCTCGGGTGTTCGCCAGGTCAACATTGCCCGCGCCGTATCTCATCCTGATGCGGGAATGGAGCGCGTCGAGCGCCTAACCGGTCGCAAACACGAAAATGAGAGCGCGACTGGTCCCACTATCTATCGGGCTGCAAAAAAGCCAACGATTGCGCCCGCTGCAGCAGCCCATGCAATCGCCCTCAACGGACGTGCGCGGATTTCATCGGACAGCAACTGCTCCAGGTTACCAAAGCCTTCCCCGGCCATCTCTTTGAGCTCTTCTGCTTCCTCTCCCATCCAATAGATGTAATCCGTCGGCGCACCTCCTGCCGTCACAGGGGCTTGCGCTGCAACAGGATCGCTTGCCGGGAACGTCGCTTTGAGAGCATCGCTGAGTTCGCCGTCGGCTCCTTTTCGACGGGCAGCCTGCCGCTGCGCTCGCTGTTCGATTTTCAAACTGGCCACTGCGGGATTGTCCATGCGGGGCATGTTCGGTCCTCCTTCAACTGCCGTGCACGAACAACCGATGCGCGGATGACCGGTTCCACGCGCCGCCGGGAGGTCCTAGAAGCCCTAGATCGACAAGAGCGCCGGCAAAACAGCGGCGCGATCCGACCATGCAACTAGGCCAGGGCGCGTTCGAGGTCCGCCGATTGATAGGGCTTGACCACAACCTTCGTGCGATTGTCGAGAGTCACGCCCGGCAATTGCCCCCGTCCTGTAGCGAACACGACAGGCAAGTTAGGTTGTGTCTCGCGGAGGCGCCTCGCCAATTCGATCCCGCTGAAATCCGGTAGTCCGACATCGGTTACCAGGCGGTCGATCTCCTGCGTCGCGGCAATCTGCATCGCTTCTCGCGCGCTCCCGGCCTCGACAACAACGTGCCCCATGGCACCGATCAAGTCTGCCGAATCCATTCTGATTAGAGCGTCGTCTTCAACGAGCAGCACGGTCAAGCGACGTTCCGTAGAATCGTCGACGGCGTCAGATGTCGCAGCAGGGCTCCCGTTCTGAAGGACCTCGCGGACTTTACGTGCTAGAGCGTCGCGCGTGTAAGGCTTTGATAGGAGGCTAACCCCTTTATCGAGCTGCCCGCCGTGGACGATCGAGTTCTCAGTATACCCGGAGGTGAAGAGGACGCTCAGATTCGGCAGGCGTTGCTTCGCCTTGCGTGCCAATTCTGGGCTTTTTAAAGTGCCAGGCATGACAACGTCAGTGAAGAGCATGTCAATCGCGATGCCGCTCTCGATCACAGCCAGAGCACGGGCGGCATCTTCCGCCGTCAGCACTTGATAGCCCAGCTCCATCAGTAGACTGACGACCGTATCGCGAACCGCAGCATCATCCTCGACGACTAGGATCGTCTCGTGGCCGCCTGTCACCGGACCGCTCGATCTCTCCATGATGACATCTTCGGCCATTTGCGACCGCGGCAAATAGAGGCGCACCGTCGTCCCGTGTTCGGGCTCGCTATAGATTTTTACATGCCCGCCGGATTGCTTCACGAAGCCATACACCATCGACAGTCCAAGACCCGTTCCCTTGCCCTGCGGCTTGGTCGAAAAGAACGGCTCGAACACCTTCGACAGAATCTCCGGGGCCATCCCCGAGCCGGTATCCGTCACACTGATCGCCACGTACTGCCCAGCCGCAACCTCGGTGTTGGCGCGAGCATAGGCTTCGTCGAGGTACGCGTTACCTGCCTCAATGGTGAGCTTGCCAGTGCCTTCCATCGCGTCGCGTGCATTGATCGCGAGATTAAGCAGTGCGTTCTCGACGTTGGTCGGATCAGCCAAGGTATTCCACAGCCCTCCTGCGATAATCGTCTCAATCTCGATGGCCTCCCCGAGCGAGCGCCGTAGCAGGTCATCCATGCCGCGAAGCAGGCGGCCCACGTTGATCACCCTCGGCATGAGCGCTTGTCGGCGCCCGAATGCCAGGAGCTGAGACGCAAGCTGTGCCCCACGGCTTACGCCGGTCATCGCATTCTGCAAGCGAGCGCGAGCCTTGTCCGACAGCTCGGCCTCGCGGCCGACGAGTTCGAGGTTGCCGCCGATGACTTGAAGCAGATTGTTGAAATCGTGCGCAACGCCACCGGTCAGATTACCGACGGCCTCCATTTTCTGCGCCTGAGCAAGCATTGCCTCAACCCGGTGCCGCTCCTCGGCCTCAGCCTTAACCTTGCCGTGCGCCTCCATGAGTTCGGCAGTTCGTTCCCGAACTTTCTCCTCAAGCACGGCATTCCTCGCAGCCAGCTGTTGGGAGGCATCGGATAGGGCGTCTCGAAGTGTTATGAATTCACGCAAGCGGGTCGGTATCGTCAGAGGTTCGAGTGAACGCCCCATATTCACGCTCGCCATTGTCAGCGATCTGAGTGGGGTGGCGACCATCCGCCAGAGAAAGAGCGCCGCGAGCGAGCTGAGCAACAGTGACGCAACCCCGCCTGCTAGCAGAAGGACAATTGCCCTCCACAAAGGCCGCTCTATGACGGTCTGACGGATGTTGGCCGCCACAAGCCAGCCAGACAGCTCCGAGCGAGCGTAGCCGACCAGAACCTCAGCTCCGGTGGCGCTCCGCCCGACGAAGACACCGTCGGATCCCGTAGCCTGAGCAAGGAAGGCCGGGACACCTGGTTGCCCAGAAAACCGGGCATGCTCCTCGGAGCGGGTGACATAGACCCCGGCTCGATCGCCGATCGCAACGAGCCAATCACGAGTGGCGATCGGCCGAACGACATCGGCGACCAGATTGGTCTCCGCGCTGACGTGCAGGAGATATCGAGGAACACCGCTGACCAGGATCGGTACGATAACGGCGACCAGAGGTTGCTGCGCCAGGGCCCCCTGGAACACATTGGAGACGACCGGTCGCCTGCCCGCAATGACCTCATCGTCACCAGGGAGTGGCGTGAGTGGCAACGGCGTACCCCAAGGGCGGCGCGTATTGACCAATTGCTGTCCGGAAAGCTCGCGCAGGCCGACATCTACGCCAATGAAGGCTTTCACGGCCGTGGCTTGGCGATAGAAGGCCTCCAGATTGCCGTCCTGAAGGGCTTCCGAGGTTCCTAAGGTCTGCAACGTGGCTTGCCAGCCACGCAGATGCTGGTCGACGGCGGCCGCGGCAGTGTGGGCAACTTCCAGCGCTTCCTGACGGTATCGCCCGCGCTCGGACTCGGCGAAACGAGCCAGCAGGAGGGCTGAGAAAAGCACGCCCGGAACAACAATGATCGCGAATAGGGCGAGCATGATCAGCCGCGTTGGAACGCTGCGTCTAACCTCACGAGCCATGACGCACGAATTCCAGCGGAGCCATGCTGGCAGCATTCACACGAGCCGCGCTCGTAGACAATGGGTCTGTTCGACTACGTCCAACTGTCAAAGTCAGGCGCCCGCCCGACGGCGAGCCCGGATCGCCGCATCTGACGCTCCAACGCTGTCGCTCAGCCCTGCACAACGCGCCGCATCGACGAAAGCACCCTCCTTCGGCGTTTTCTTCCCTCCACTCGGGCCGTCGTTCCTTCGAGAGCCGGAGGTCCTTTTCCGGTCCCAGGTACCCTTGCGACATCGCATGCCGCTCCTAAATTCTTGCGCGTCGTGTCAATCTTGGGGAGGGGGCAATGCCCTTTTCATCATTGAAGGATCCGGTGGATCTGGCGCGGGCCTTCGCTGTGATCGAAGCCGCATGGAGTGATCTAAAGGACAGCATTCCGGAAGACCGCTGGGAGGCAGAACGCACCAGGTTAGCTTACCTCGTTGCCAGCTTTACGCCCCTCGCGCTGGACGAAAATGACCTCAAGCGGAATATCCTGCTTCGGTTCCGGGAACGCGACCACAGCAACTGAACCACAAGTCAGGCAGTGTGTTGGCGCGGTTTCGCTTTGGCGAGGCCGCGCATTTTCTATGTTCAGGTGATCCCGTCGCGGGCTAGCCGACCTGCTTCTTCGATTCCCAGACCGCGGCGGCCAGTTCGAGGCTGATAAGCTCCTGCTCCTCGGGGCTGTCGTCAAGGCATTCTGCCAGTTCCGCCATGCGTTCCTGCGCGGCCTGATATTCGGTCTCGGTCGTGATAGTCATGCGCGCTTCCGGTCGTATCTGCTTTTCCGAATTGTAGATTTGACTGCGACCTTCGCCCTCCGTTTGGGCGTGAAATCCTTCGCGCGCTGGGCTCGCCCCTCAACGTTCAAACGATAAAGGCCATAACCGATTGCGCCCGCTATCAGTGCCGGCGCGGGCAGCCTTGCTGCCAACAACGTCAACGGCACCGAGAGGCTCTCAGGTATGTTGCCCTTCGCCACATCCCTCGCAATTAGCGTCCCCGCGAGACTAGCGAGCGTAGCTCTGATCATCTCAGGGCACCGCGTAATGCACGATGAGCCAAGCGACGCCAACGAGAAATAAGCCGCCGACGAGCACCGCTAGGACAGGCCTACCCAAGAAGCCCTGACGCCCTTCGATTGGTGTTTCGACAGCTGGATTGAGGGAAGAGTGTTTGTCGGCCCGCATAGGCCGAATGGCGTCCCCACCCTCCACCTCGCCTTGCTGAGCCGCGCGTGCGTTGGTCGCCTGAATATCGGTATCGTGGGAAGTGCTCATCGTATGCCCTCCGTTTGGGGCGGCGCTCACCGCGCCCACTTAGAGAGACTTCGCAACCGCTTCGTTGTTCCACGCGCGAAATGGCCCCCATGAGAGCGGGGGCCAATATCAAAGTCGGGAAGGAAGCGGGCAGCGCGCGTTCGCGACTACTTCGCAAATCGGCCTTCATATTTGAACTGAGGAGCAGCCTTGAGCTGATCTTTGGTCGCATTGATCCGGGCATGCCACTTCTTGTCCGACTCGTTCCACGTGATGGCGATGGAGCCGGGCGAGACGGCGACATAGTGGGTGCCCATCCCGAGGAATCCGCCGACCGAAAGGATGTAAGAAGCGAGGTTATTCCCGACGACGACCAAGTCCTCGATTTCTCCCACCGTCTCATCGCCAGCGTTCTTCACGTTCAGGCCTTTGAGGCTGCTTCCAAGTGCCGAGGCCTGGTTCACCGCAGTGAACTCGGGCGCCTGGGCAAGCGTGGGCGCGCTCTGAGCAAAGGCTGTTGCCGCCGAGAGCAGTGTAGCAGCGAGGGTGAGGGTTGTTAGACGCATGGAATTTCCTATCTCGTTGACGCGACCAGCGAACTGATGCGACCGGATCAATCTCCGGCGGAGATCAACGCGAAAAAGGGACTACTGTTCCCAGGTTGACGTCTTCTCCCGCGGCCTCGAGGCGATCAGAGTGGGCGTTCTGGCTGCGCTGGCTCTACGCGGTGCCGATTGGTGAGCAAGCGGCGTTTTGCCGCCCGTGTGAGCAAGCGAAAGATCGGAACGCATCGCTTCCTGTTCTGTTGGTCTCCATACCGTTCCACAATAGGAGAGCCGCAATGAGCCAGCTCGCAGGCAAGGCAAGAACATCCTCATCCTCGCCACCAACGGCTTCGAGCAATCCGAATTGGAGGTGCCTCATGCGAAGCTGAAGGCGGCCGGCGCCACTGTTCACGTGGCTTCTCCGGAGAGCGGCGAAATCAAGGGATGGGACAACAAGGATTGGGGGCGCTCGACCAAGGTCGACAAGGCGCTCGATCAGGTCGACGCATCCGAATACGATGCAATTGTCCTTCCTGGCGGACAGATGAATCCGGATACCCTGCGCGGCAACGAAGCGGCGCTGAAGTTGATCAAGGAGTTCTTCAATCAGGGTGAGGTCGTAGCCGCAGTCTGCCATGCGCCTTGGCTTCTGATCGATACCGGGATTGCAAAGGGGCGCAAGTTCACCTCTTACAAGACGATCAAGCACGATTTGATCAACGCCGGGGCGAACTGGCAGGACGCAGAGGTCGTCGCGGACAAGGGAGTCGTCACCTCACGCAAGCCCGATAACCTGCCGGCTTTCGTCGCGAAGATTATCGAGGAAGTCCAAGAAGGTCTTCACGACCGCAAGGCAGCCTGAGCGGCGCTAGGGCTAAACCGGCTTCGTCGCACGGATCGTGACGAAGCCGGCAAGCTATCGCGTGCACATCGCCGCGACAGCCCCCAACGTGAAGCCCACCAGCACACCTGATGGCCAGTGCGCCAAGGCCAAAACCCGCGTCGCGGCCATCACCGCCGCCGCCGTCCACACTCCCTTCGAGGGGCTCAGCTCGGTTGAGATAAGTGACGCAACGGCCCCGGCGTGCATCGCATGACCGGAAGGCATTGCGTCAAAGGGCCGGCCAGTGCGGAGCGTGGATGGGTTGTCGGCGCCACGGTCGGGTCTTGGTTGAGCAACCATGCGCTTGATCGCGTGATGTAGCGCCGTCGTGATCAAAATTGTGGTGGTGAAGCGGGTGGCAGGCCTTCTTCTCCGACTACTTCTCCGCTCGACCGCCCACCAGACCGCTCCGATGGTCAACAGCACCCTTGCATCGCAAAGCCATCCGACGGTGTTCGCTGATGCGACGGGGCGCGAGTCGACACTGTTCGTGACTCCCCGAACGATAAGTCGGTCAAGCCTGGAAACAGGAATGAACAGCCGTTTCAAACCTCACTTCTCCCCACCGTCCTGCACGGCCGCAAGCTCACGAGCGAGAACAAGAACCCGTTGGTTCGCCTCGTGGAACCCATCAGACGCGGGACCGTCTGGCTCCGTATCGAGCGCGGCTACTGCATCTCCGGCGGCGGCCCGGAGGGCGCCGAGCAGGAGTTGCAGATCGCGGATGCTGTGAGACGCGGCCTCGGGCATCGACACTCCAAACGATGAGCCCGCCGCACGCTGGCGACGGGCCTCTGACCAAGGTCAGGACTTTTAGGGTCCGGGCTACCGGGAATTTCGCGCGCTCTCCGATTGGCTGCGGCCAGTACATCCGTGGCAACGCGATCCAATGGAGAGCAGGCAGGCACCCGGCGTTGGGAGGAGGGTGGGCGCCGTGCTGATAACAAAATTGCCGATCAACTGGTTCCATCATTTAGCGAGCAAAGAAGTCGATCTCTTCGTCTCGGTGACGGCCGCCCAGCATGGCCGCGAGATACGCAGCAGCAGCCCCGACCAACAGCACGGCCGCCGTCATGAACGCGACAAGGACGCCAGCTTTCCGTGCTTTCTCGGCTGCCTGCTTGGCACTCTCTTTGGCCTGGCTCAGCCGGGCGTAAGCATCGTCGATCCGCTTCTCAGCTTCGGCCTGCGGGATGTTCATGCGAGCTGCCATCCGTGAGGCGATGTATCCGCGATCAGCAGCATCGAGACTGCCATTCGCCAGGCTGCGAACCAGGATGCGCGAAACCTCGTCGCGCTCGCCCTGCGTAACAGGCTCCGTGCCATTGGCCCGCATGACGGAGTCGACGGCAGAAGCCAAGGGATCGGCTTGCTGGCTGATCAAAGCGCCTGCTCCACCAGCCGCAACAGCAGCCCCGGTCGCTGCAGTCTTCGCCGCCCCGACAAGCGAGGACGACGTAAGGAAGGCGACCAGAAGTGCGCCGACCGCCCAGACCACAATGCCATGAGCGCCATCGCGCACATGGCGCTCAGTCGCACTGGAATCCGCCAGGGGCTTGCGCATCCGACCGGCCAAATAGCCACCCGCGCCGCAGGCTGAAATGGTGATCCAGAGTGCCCACAGCGCGCCGGCAATCGCCAGCGCAGTTATGCTGGTGGATCGCGACGTATCGACTGAGACGAGCGATAGACCGATGGCCGAGCCAAAGGCCGCCATGATCGTTGATATGGCCGCGGACAGGACGGCTCCACCAAGGATTGGGCTCCATTCGAGATACGAACCGGATTGAGCCTGAGTGCTGGGCGGGGCGACGACAACAACGTCGGTTGAACCGAGTGACATGACGAGATTCCTTACCGCAGGCCGAGGAAGGACAGGATGGCCATGATGACCACCACCAGACCGACAAGATAGATAATACTGTCCATGACAGCCCCCATTCACAGACGCGCTTGAGCGCAGATGCCGGGGTAACTGCGCCGTTGGGAAACTGGTTCCTCACGGACCTTAGGCGGACGCCTATTTTCTTGAGGCGTCTACTCCCAGTCGTCTCTATCGTGCCGGGCGTCCCACTTTTCTGTGGCCTCGATCAGCGCGAAGAGTTCTTCCTCCTCTGCTGAGCCTTCCGGCGGCGTTCCGAGCTCGGCTATGCGATCCAAGCCTCGTTCGTAATCATCGGGACAGCGGACGATGACCTTTTTCTCGATCAGCATCACTCATCTCCGTTCTGGAGCGCGGGATGGCCGCGAGTTTCGTACTCGACCATCGCTGCGCTTATGTCGAAGAACTCATCTTGGTCCGGACCAGCAGTCGGCGTATCGCCAAGCTCTCGCAAGCGTTCGATCGCGGCTTGATACTGTTCGCGGGTTTCGATCGTCATAGAGCTGGGCCTGCTGCGTCGTCGCCACAGAGAGCAACCGCCTGCAGCGCCATTCGTTCCAGACAAGAGAGAGTAAAGTGCAGCCGGTCTAATGCCGTTCGGGTCTCGGGCGGAATCTTTGCAATCTTGGCCGAAACACCCCACGCACGCAGCCCGTCACCTTCTGCTTAGAATCTTGGCGAGACGTGGGTGGAGCACGAGCTATGAATAGGTTGGATGACGGGGCGATTAAACGGATGCCCGAAGGTACGACAATCTTTCCAAGACGGCGCAAAGACATTTACAGACGTTCGCGAGGCAGCCGAGTTGATATTTTTGTTGGTGTATGTCGGATGGAAAAAGCATTTTCTATTATTGATTAGATGATTTGTTCCAGTTTCAAAGTCCCTCTCGCCAATGTCGGTTGGCTGACTGGCAAATGCCTCGCTGGGCGAGTCCAAACCAGAGATAGTGCCCTGTTGTGACGGAACTGCGAGGCCGGTCGGGTGTTGCGCAGTTGGGTCTGTAGGTGCCTACCACTCTAGTGGAACGCGATAGTTGTCGTTGTCAAAACGCTGGCGAGGGCGCTTTTCGGCCGTAGCCAAACGGTCGCGCATTTGCCCAAGCGTTGCGTACTTATCGCCGCATCGGCCGCAACGAACGATCGCATGCTCATGCGGCCAATGACGGATACTGATGGACGTTGAACCGCAGAGCTTGCAGACGATCGGGTTTGCATTCGCGGCCGCACTTGCCAGGAACGACGCCAGCGCAACTGCGAACGCAGAGCGAAGCCAGGCGCCTATGTCACTGCTGATGTTCAGCATCTGACACTCCACCGCACAGGCCGCTGTCACGGCCGTTCGACCCCCGTAGGACATGCCAACATGAATACTAGCGAGGTGCAAGCCGCGCTGCTTTCGCTCGGCTATTCGCTGACGATCGACGGCGTTGCCTGCCCGAAGACGAGGACAGTGATCCAGGCGTTCGGAATTGACGAGATCATCATCCATTGCACGGCGACACCCGAGAGCAGGGACGTCTCGGTCGAGACAATCCGCGGCTGGCACATCGGCCAGGGCTGGAAGGATATCGGCTATCACTGGGCCGTTATGCTTGACGGAATAGTCAGGCCCGGGCGTCCGGAGGCCAAGGGCGGTTCGGATGTCGCCAACCACAACACCGGCACTCTCGGCGTCGCCTATGTCGGCGGCGTCGACACCCAGGGTTACCCGAAGGACACGCGCACGCCGGCGCAGAAGGGCCGGACCCTTTTGTTGCAGTGCTGTTCCGGTCGTGGGAACAGCTCGCGGGAAGTGCAGTTATTACCCAGCGCGGGCTTGCCTGCGCCGCGCGGCCCGTCAGTTCCACCCAATGGCCGGCGTGCCGCACAAGCTACCCCCAACCGATGCGGACCGCGGATTTACCGGCCGCTCCGGTTGGGCGGTAGGTAAAAGTTGGTGCCATCGCGTATGTGAGATGACGAAATGCCGGCCTCTGAACTGAAAGTGCGAGCCTGTTGCGCAACGGGCGATCTGGGCAAAATGCGGGCTATTGCCGATCTGGTTGCAAAGTCTGGATCGTCGAACGCGGAGCAGCACACGCTCGCCGCTGCGGCGTTGAGATCGATCAGGGCAGAGTTGGCTCAACCTTCAAAGATCAAACATCAAGTATCGCTCATTCGGTTCGCGAAGCTGATCGACAAGCTCTGAACTTGACGATCGAACCAATCCAACTTTCGTAATGTTGATCAGGCGTCGCCGGGATTTCTCACCTCCCCCGACGATCGGCCGGCGTGTGACAGCGGTCGGATGGCAGACTTGCCCGGTCCCGCTCAGGCGCGGCCGGGCCTTTTGCATTCGGCAACGGGAACGGCTTGGTTCTCCGCACGTTCCTTAGGCTTACAGACGAAGGGAACGCATCATGGACCATTCCAGGCATATCCGGCTATCCAGCACCGAGCTGACAGCGGACATCCTCAATGGGGCGACGATCTATGGGCCGGGCGACGAAACGATAGGCTCGGTGTCGCACGTGCACGGGGTCGGACCGACTAGTCTGATCGTGGTGGATGTCGGAGGTTTCCTTGGTATCGGGGCAAAGCCGGTCGCAGTGCCCTTAAATCAGCTCGAATTCATGCGCGACGAGAGTGGCGGCGTTCATGCTGTCACGACCTGGACCAAAGATGAACTCAAGGCCATGCCCGAGCATATCGATCCCTGATCAGCGCGCGACACGAGCCGGTCTCGCTTCGGCGGGGCCGGCCCATTTTCGGTTTGTGATGGAGTAACTTGAACCTGGATTTTTGGCAATCGTCGTCAATCTTCAGGGAGGGCATGCCCTTTTCGTCCATGAAGGAACCAGTGGATCTAGCGCCGGCCTTCGCCGTGATCGAAGCCGCTTGGCGTGAACTCAAAGACGCCATCCCGGAAGACCGACGGAGCGCACCAGACTCGCCTATCTGGTTGCGACCTCTACGGCGTCGGCATTGGACGAAGTTGAGCTCAAGCAGAGACGAGTTGAACCCTAAGCCCGGCAGCGCGTTGGCTAGTAGTCACCGAATGCGGCGAGGTTCGGTGACTGCGCGGGGGCGTCCTTCCGGCCGCCAACCGCGGCGGGTCCGGTCACGCTTCAGTGGGGCTGCGCCTTTGTCTCCCCGGCCGTGAGATAATAGGGCTATGCCGTTTCGTTCGATCGTTGCTGAACCGCATGAACTCGCCAAGCTTGCCAACGCATTCGATGCAGCCTGGATCGGCGTGAACAGCGTCCATACGATCGGTCGGGTGGCGCAGAAGAGGGCAAGGTCGCGCCTTGCCGCAATCATTCTTGAGCTCTGGCGGGAAGACCCAAGCCTGCCGCTTGGCGGACGAGCAGTCGATCGCTTCTTCGCAGGTGACCGGCTGCCGCAACCATGAGGGAAGTCGCGCGTTTAACCGGATTCGCCGAGACCGGCACGCCTCGGCGGCAAGCCAGAAGGTCGAGCCCTCGGGGACCGCTGGTGTTTCGCACTGGCCCGCCTCGCTGGGAGAGCAGCGCGGGCCTTATTCGTTCACGGTGTTGTTATAGGCGGCGCCGCAACTTTTCTCGCAGCTTGACGTTGGTAGAGGTCCCCGGGATTCAACCCCCGGGGACCAGTCGGAAACGGACCGGCTGCGTTGCCAAACTTGGCCCTGTCTCGCGAGCAGGGCCATTTTGTTTCAGTGATTGGCCAGTGTCGCGTAGCGATCGATCTCGGCCCGCAGTCTCACAACCGCCGCGTCGCCGCGGATGTTCCTGATCCCGCGCAATTCGTCCTTCACCCCGTCGAGAACCTGGTTGCGCTTTGTGAGTGGCAGGCCCGCGAGAAAGCGCACCTCGCACTCATGCTGCCATTCCTCCGACCAGGTGCTGACCTCCCGGCCGGCGAGGACCGAGAAGACGCGAGGCGGGTTGTCGGGTGGGAAGGGCATGCTGATCTCTCGGTTGGGCCGTTGGCGATCCATGACCCACGCGGAACGATTCGCCCATGGTTCCGTTTCCGACTCCGTCGAGTAGGAGTTGTGTCATGTGTGCTCAGCGCTACCTGAGATCCGGACCTTCGGCCCACGTCGTCAGGAGCCGCTTGCCGCGGCGAGAGGATCCCCGGCAGCCATCCTTCGATTTGGATGTCCCTGAGGAGGCGGCAACAATCGAGACCAGCGCTGAAAGAGCGATCTACCGGCTCTCGTACGAGGTTGCGGAACTGCGCTCCAAGCTCGCTCGTGCCGGGCTCGCGCCGGACGCAGATCGCGTTTCATACCGCGCGTATAGCTCGCTCCACGGCTGGACTGAGTCGGTCGATCCCATCGCATGTCTGGCGCGCGGGTTCGCTAGCCGTCTGGCCGAGGTTACGTGCATCAGGTCAATGAAGGAGCCCGGCGATGATGATGTCGTTGGCGTCAATGCGCATATCGCGATGGTCGCTGAAGAAGCCGACAGCCTGATCTCGGCTCTGGTCAAAGACGCGGAGGCTAAGGGTCTCGAGGCGTCCGGCGCGTGGCTGAAAATCCCGTTGGTTGAGTGTCGCGCTTTCGAGTTGCCCGACCCAGCCGACCCAGCGACTGAGGAAGTCGACTTCATTCACGACCAGAAGCTGAATTCGTAGCGCAGGGCGGCGATGCTTTGCTGCGGCCCTGGGTCTCGCTTTGGCGAAGCCACGGCCGGCCAGTTCGAGCTTGACCAGTTCCTGCTGCTCGCGGGTGTCCTCAAGTCAGCCGGCGAGCTCGGCGATCCGGTCCTGCGCAACCTGATACTCGTCTTCGGTCTTGATCTGCATGGCGGTCCTCCGCGCCGCTCAACCATGCCCGTCCAGACCGGTTCCTCAGGATTTCGGCCTTCCCTCGCCGTGGCTCATTCTGTTTTCGCCTGGAGGACATCGTAGAACTCGTCGATGCTCATTCTAGACAGCAGCTTTTTTCCCGCCGCAGCGCGAGCAGCGATAGCGCAGGCAGATGTCGGGAATGGGCAGTTCGTCAGGCATGCCGTCGGTGCTCACCTCGCCACGGTGATTGCAGCGGCTGCACCAGATCTCGGCGCGGCGATAGCCGAGGGCGCGCTCTCCTCCGACCGTTGCCGGCCGGGCCTCGGCCCCGTCCGCATTGTAGGTTCTTCGCGAAGTCCGCTTCACAGCGCCCGGATCTGCTCTTCGAATTCCTCCGGGATCGCGCCGTGCCGCGCGAGCACGTCGAGGGCGCTGACCTCACCGGTTTCGTCGTCGGCGGTTACATGGACGACTGCGACGCCCTCGGCCGTGCGGCCCATGCGCTCGCCTTCATTGAGCGCATGATGCTTCGTCTTTGCCGGGACGCGCTGGCCGGGCACCAGTCGCTTGCGGTGGGTCTTGAAGGGCTGGAGGAAGAAGGTGTCGACGGTCGCCATGGCTTGACTCCGGGCTGCTGTTTGTTCTCATTATGTTCTCATTTCAGGGAACGCAATAGATGTCCGCGCAGCCAGCCGCTCAGCAGGCCGACGACCTGTCGCCAGAGCTTGAAATCGAGGCCGAGATCAATGATCTGGTCGCCGAGCATGGCTCCGAGCGTGCCGCGATCAGGGCTCTCCTGCACGACCTGACCGTGCTGATGGAGGATGCCGATCGCTCAACCTCACGGGGCTTCCTGCGCGGTTTCTTCTCCGCAGGTGCCCGGCCCATGGCGGTCGACGATGAACCGTGAGCAAGCCGAGGCTACCCACCGTCGACACATCGCTGCGCGACTATCCCTATGTGGTGATCCGCTTCCGCTGCCATGTCTGCGAACGCGGTGGCGACGCGCGCCTTGCTGTGCTCGCGGCGAAGTATGGCTCTGATGCCTTGCTCGGTCGGCTTTTGCGGGTCTTCATCGGCGGCTGCCCCTGGGATCCGCACAACCCCGCCCGCAAGCCGCAGAAGTACGGGCATCGCTGCGGCGGCTATTGCCCGGACCTGTTGTCCCCGCGGCCGCCCGATCTGCCGCCATCCATGACGGGGCTGACCGTCATCGACGGCGGCAAGTCGGAGATGTTGCCGGCTGAACCAAAGCGCGAGGAGCGCCGGCGCAGAGTTGGGCGCGAAGACGAGTGACGGCGGTGGCCGATAGGTCGGCTATGGGTCGTTAGCGGTCATTCGCTGGTGGCTCGTCTGGGGCCGTAAACACGTCAAATGCAGGCAGATCGAATGGAATGGGTCGATAGTCGGCAGCAATCCTCGGCTCGAACTTGGTAATGAAGCCGTACTGCCAACTCGTCATACCGAGCCTTCGCTCTTCGATGGCGAATCCCTCTGGAAACTCGCAGAATCCTGGCTTGCTTTTCAGGCGTTTGATGGCTGCTCTCGCATGAGATTTGGTCTCGTAGACACCAATATGAAGTTCGGTTTCCGCTCGGTATGAGTACTCTCGCTTGAACCACAGGTCGTACACGATCCTGTTGTCTGCAATGACTTTCATGGCCACCCAAGCCCCACTCCAATGGAGCTATAGCTGCGGCTCGGCAAAAGTCCGTTAAGGGTCGAAAGCGGACATTTCCCTCAGCTTGAGGCCAGCCTCTGCCGATGTGTGATCTTTGAATTCGCGATCGTCGCATCAGGCGGCCTTCTTCGCACTACGTGGCTTCGGTGGAGGCGGCGTTGAGCCAATGCTTGCGCGCAGCGCCGCCATGAGATCCGTAGGCTTTGGCGAGGCTGCCTTCTTTGTGAGCTTGATCGTCTTGCCTGCCATCTTGGCCCTAATCAGGTCGGAAAGCGCCGACTCGTAA